>ERZ1066137.95-NODE-95-length-85537-cov-31.351969_pt1 | contig 85537 bp, 78 predicted proteins | sample MGYA00382784_ERZ1066137 | MGnify/ENA primary metagenome ERZ1066137 (study PRJEB33369, sample SAMEA5778367) | biofilm metagenome | biome: Industrial cooling water; feature: Water cooling tower basin; material: Biofilm | place: United Arab Emirates | collected... | reverse complement strand
GGCAAGCCCTTGACCGCTTAGATAGTAAGCTTACTTAAGCCTTGAAGTACTAGTAGCTCACCAAGCAAACTTTGCAGGGTTTGTCCTCCTCAAAAACCGCTTCCCATAAGGATAGTGTGAATTTACAACCAGGCAAAATTCATTTGGCAGACTACTAGAGCGCGGATACAGTTGCTCAGCCTTCGATCGCAAAGCAACCCGCGAAAGAGTGCTGTTGATTGCTTCAAGCTGAGAGTCCAGTGCAGTAAGACTTTCTGCCGATTTCGTTTTTCCCACTCATGCCCCCAGATCACATTTTCTACTACACCGGATCGAAGCGGATTAATCAACCCGGCAGAATGAAGTATCAAGACTGGAAACAGCTTCCAGAAGGAGTTTGAGCTAATTTCAACGGAGAGGGTGGGATTCGAACCCACGGTGACGTTGCCGCCACAACAGATTTCAAGTCTGCCGCATTCGACCACTCTGCCACCTCTCCGGGCATGATCCTATAGATCACCATTGCTAAATGATTCTAACCTGGATGTCCGGCGAACTTACACCAAATAGGAGCACCAATCGCTCCAACTGCCCGCGTAGAGCTTAGCGGTTTTGATCCCGGCCGCTTCTAAGGCCAGCAAATTGACACAGGCCGTCACCCCAGAACCACAATAAACGATGATTTCCCTGGCAGGAGCGACCTCTGACCAGTAGGTTTGTAAGGCCTGGGGCGATCGCAAGTAACCCTGCTCGTCCGTCACATTTTTCCAGCAGTAGTTCACGGCACCGGGGATGTGGCCAGCAATCGGATCGATCGGTTCTCGTTCTCCCCGGTAACGCTCCTGCTCACGCGCATCAATCAGCACCACATCGGGCAGATCCTGGCTGGCCCGGACCCCATCGATCCCAACCACCATTTCCGATTGGACCTGGGGAACAAATTGGCCGGGCCGAGGGGGTGGAATATCTGGGCTAAGGGGATAACCAGCGGCCAGATAGGCGGGCAACCCTCCATCTAAAACCGCGACCCGTTCATGGCCTAACCAGCGGAGTAGCCACCACAGCCGAGCAGCAAAGGCAAAGCGGGCATCATCGTAGGCAACTACCAGGGTTTGAGCAGTCAGGCCGATCTGGTTCAATTTGTCAGCCAGGGCCATCGGATCGGGGAGGGGATGGCGACCACCGTGCAGACTGACGGGACGGGACAGATCCCGATTTAAATCCAGGAAATATGCTCCCGGAAGATGTCCCCGATTGTACTGCTGTTGCCCCCACTCAGGATCGTTTAAAGCAAAACGACAATCAACAATGACAAGATCTGGAGCCTGCAGATGTCCAAACAGCCATTGCGGTGAAACTACGGTGGTCGTGGTAGTTGCAGAACTGATGATAGAAGATGCCATTGAAATTGTGCATTGATGATACGACTTGCGTTGATCCCTGGGCCAATAACCCCACTTTCCCTTTAGTTATCATTTTAATGATGGGGGCAACTCTCTGAGGATAGGCAACTCTCTCAAGATATAGCAACAGGCCGATGGTTTAATGAGAATGCATCATCCCAGCGGGCATCCCTGTTACTCCAAACCAGTCCTTTAACCAGGCTTGCATTTGTTTGATTTCCTGTCTCTGGGCAGTGGCAATCTCTTGGGCAAAGGGACGTACAGGTTCATGCTTCACCAGATTTTGATTCAACAACATTTGGGACATCATCACTGCCCCCATGTGGTGCATGATCATATCTTGCAAAAACCTTTCATCCAGGCTGTTACCCTCTAGCTGGCCCAAATCTCGCATCATGGCTGTGTAAGTAACCGTGCTACTACGCCCTGGATACCATTCCCGCAACCAGATCTGCATTTGTTTGATTTCTTCACTCTGGACTTGAATAATTTCTTGGGCAAATTGCCGCATCTGGGGACGTTGACTGCGAGCCAGAAGAATTTTAGCAGTGTCGATCGCCTCTTGATGGTGGGGAATCATCTGACTGAGGTAATCGAATTCACTCGTAATATTATGCATCTGGTGCATCATCCCCCCCTGGTGCATCATCATTCTTCCCTGCAGAACGGGCGGTGTTGCACGGGAAGCCATCCAGCGCTGGAGTCCAACTGCACTCAGAGAAACCAATCCCAGGCTGGCGATCGCCAAGAATAAAATTTTGCTTAATTTCATAGCCAAGCCCCCTCCAGTCAAAATCATTTAATTCTATTCTCAAGTCTCTAGCTTAGGGGAGAGTCAAGTGACATCAAAGCTGAGTGGTAGCCCCAAAAGTAAAGGAAACTAGTTCAAAAAGGTGAAGAATCTCTGTCTTTCACAGGATGACATATAGATCAAACATTAAAAAATCCCATAAATTAAGATTATATTTTGCCAGAAGTAAAGCTTAATAAATAGTTAAGGATTTACACTGAAAGGCTTATCCGCAGGGCAGAAATTCTATAAAAACCTGGTGTTTTTTTAGAAAATCCTGGGGTGGGGGATTACATTTCTTGAAAAGCTGCGAGTCTAATAGGAGGTAGTAAACCTGGTCAATCGAAGGATCTGGGCCATTTTTCTATCCGAATCTAATTCTCACCTTCCCATTCAGTAGATCTCCTATGTTTTCCTATGGATTAGTTACCCCCTGGCTGAGCCGGAGTTTTTACTCTCATCTGGCCCTGCACATTCCCGATGGGTTCTTGAGTTTGCCCGTCACGCTGGTCACCTGGTTGCTGGCGATCGCCCTAATCGCGGTTGCCCTGAAAAAAGTGCAGGCAGAGTATCAGGAACGGACTGTTCCGCTCATGGGGGTTTGCGCTGCGTTTATCTTTGCTGCCCAGATGATTAACTTTCCCATTCCCGGTGGAACCTCGGGTCATCTCCTGGGGGGAACCCTGGCAGGAGCTTTGCTGGGCCCCTGGGCTGGTTCCCTGGTGATGGTATGCGTATTTATTGTTCAGTCTGTTGTCTTCCAGGATGGGGGATTGACTGCCCTGGGGGCCAACATTTTTAACATGGGCTTGATTGGCACCTTCGGTGGCTACTATCTCTATCGGACGGTCCGGTTTGTCCTGGGTCGCGACAACTGGACAGGGATGGCGATCGGCGTAGGCGTGGCCGCCTGGTGCAGTGTGGTGGTGGCGGCAATCATCTGTGCGTTAGAACTGGCCTTCTCCGGTACGGTGCCCCTGCCTGTGGCCCTGGTTGCAATGGTGGGTTGGCATGTAGTGATTGGCGTGGGAGAAGCGTTAATTTCAGTGGCTACGGTTAGCTTTATCTGGCGGACCCGTCCCGATCTGTTTTATGATCCCCCCCGCCGCAAACGTCTGGCTGCTGCCCGTACTCCTTCTCTGTATTAACTATCGCTAAAGCCATGAAGCAAAACTCCTTACCAACCCGGAATCGGGCCCTCATTTTTACCGGCTTAGGAGCAGCCTTACTGATCGGTGTGTTTCTCTCTCCCTTGGCCAGCCAGGATCCTGATGGCCTCGATCGAGTAGCCCAGGATTTAAAATTTGACACTAAAGCAGCGGAGAAAAATCCGGCCCAGCAACTGCCTTTCCATGCTGTGTTTGACGAATATGCCATGCGGGGAGTACCAGAGACGATCGCCACCCCCTTAGCCGGTCTGGTGGGAACGCTGGCCACCTTTGGTTTAGCCTGGGGGATCGGAAAACTCGTGACTCCTGCACGCCATGCCACCGGGCCGAAAGAGCCATCTCCTCCCGATCCGCAGTGAACGCAAGCAGTGAAGAAACGATTCTAATGTTACTGCTCCACATCCATCATCCTTCCTCCCTTGCCCCCCCAGCAGAGCCGTCCAACCCTGCTCACCGTTTTGACGAAACCACCTCTTTTGACGAAATCACCCCTTTTGACCAAACCACTCCTGGTCCCCATCGTCCCCGCCGTTCTCACCTCAACCCCTGGCAGTCCCTGGCTCCTCAAACCCGAATTCTGACTGTTTTACTCCTATTGCTGGCGATCGTATCTACCCCCAATGGGGAGTGGATGATCTGGGCAATCTACGGTCTGGGGGTGCTGAGCTTACTGCTGGTTGTCCGGGTCTCTGGGCGCGAGTTGCTCCAACGCCTGGCGGTAGAGTCGGCCTTTGTGGGGGTTGTGCTGCTGGGCACCCTATTTCGGGAGGGGGGAACCACCCTGTGGCAATGGGGCTGGTTCAGGATTACCACCGTGGGCTTAGTGGTCTTGGGAAGTGTGAGTTGCAAAGCGCTATTATCTTTACTGTTGCTCAATTTGTTAATCCTCTCTACTCCGGTTCCGGTTTTGCTCCAAGCCCTGGTTGCCCTGCGTACCCCCCCTCTGCTGGTGGCGATCCTGGCTTCGATGTATCGGTATCTGCATGTGCTGAGTGAAGAATTCAGGGTGATGGCACGGGCAGCGGCAGCACGAAATTTAACCCGTCATCCTAACTGGTACCGGCTGGTGGTGGGCAATATGATTGGCTCCCTCTTTATCCGCACCTACGAACGGGGGGAACGGATCTATCAGGCTATGCTGGCCCGGGGTTATCGCGGTCAATTATCCCGTAGCGAATTACCTCCCCCCGGCAGACGAGATCGGCTGGCTCTGACCCTGGTGGCCACTTTTGCGCTCCTGCCCCAGGGAATCCTATTGCTCCCTTAGATTTTGCGCTTGTTGACATCCGACACCTGCGATCGCTCCATGCACCATAACCCCATCACCCTAGACCACGTCAGCTACCACTACCCGGATGGCACGGTTGCGCTTAAAGAAATCAATCTGGCCATCAAGGCCACGGAGCGAGTCGCCCTGGTGGGGGCCAACGGCTCTGGCAAGTCTACCCTCTTACTGCATCTGAATGGCATTTTTCTACCCCAATCAGGCAAAGTAACGGTGGGCAACTACCCGGTTGAACCGTCCCACCTCACCGCTGTGCGAGATTTTGTTGGGGTGGTATTTCAAAATCCAGATGATCAGTTATTTATGCCAACCGTGGCTGAGGATGTTGCCTTTGGTCCCAAAAATCAAGGGGTTAGAGGCTCCTTGCTACAGAACCGGGTCATCACAGCCCTGCACTCCGTCGGTCTTGATCCCCAACACTACCTGCACCGCAATGCCTATAACTTATCGGGCGGAGAAAAGAAACGGGTGGCGATCGCTGGGGTGTTAGCGATGCAACCGCAGGTACTTGTTTTCGATGAACCCACCGCCCAGCTTGATCCCCGCTCCCGCCGTCAGTTAATTCATCTGCTCCAGACCTTACCCCAGACCCAGCTGATTGCCACCCACGATTTAGACCTGGCCCTGGAACTCTGCGATCGCACCGTGGTGCTCAACCGGGGAGAACTGATCGCAGACGGGCCAACGGTGGAGATTTTGCAGGATGCCCGTTTGTTAGAGCAGCACAGCCTTGAACTTCCCCTCAGCTATAGCCGCCCCTATTGTTCCCTCGATTCCCGTCCCTGCCCGCCAATCCCATGGAGTGAAACAGACGGAGTTGTCCTGTTCTGCTAAAGCCCTGTTCCGCTAAAGTGTATCTAGTGTTAGACAGGCCGTTGGAGTGCCGCAACTCACCCTATGGTTAACTATCTGGTCTCCCTGGGCATTTTTACAGCCATATTTGCCCTGTTCAGTTTGGGATTAAATTTGCAATGGGGCTATACGGGGCTGATTAACTTCGGTCAGGTCGCGTTTCTGGGTCTGGGGGCCTACACCACCATTCTGCTCAGCTCTGCTGGCGTACCCTTGATCATTGCTGTTGGGGTGGGAGCAATCCTGGCAGCTTTGCTGGGTCTGGGAATTGGCTTTTCTACCCTGCGGTTACGGGAAGATTACCTGGCGATCGTCACCATCGGCGTGGCAGAGGTATTGCAACGGGTGGCATTGAACGAAGAATGGTTAACCCGCGGGGCTCGGGGAGTCTACGGCTATCCATTACCTCTACGAAATTTTAACCCTCCCCTGGTGGTTGCCCTGGCAATGGTGGCCCTGCTGACCGCGATCGTCGCCCTGGCCGGTTGGCGGTGGTGGCAGTGGTTAAGGCATCACATCCACGGACCACTTCAGCCCACTGCAGGATGGCAAGGATTTAGCCTGATCCCCTATCTGGTTTGCCTGGCAGGTCTGCAATTCAGCTTATGGCAACTCTGCACAAGGGGCAGTCCGATTTTCTGGTTCGGTGCAGGTCTGTCCCTAATCCTGGCTGTAGGTTGTTGCTATATCGATTCCTTTCGAGAAGCCAGCCAACGTCAGTCTCCCCTCAAAACCCTGCTGACCCAGGGCTGGCCCACCCATTTGATCCTGCTCACGTCTACCTTACTGGCGGGGGTGCTGGGGGTGATCTACCAAAGTGTGGTCCTGGGATTATTTAACAATGACTATAAATCACGCCTGCTCTGGTTGGTGATCCTGGTGCTGGCCCTGATGTTCTGGCAACTGGAACGATGGGTCCATTCCCCCTGGGGTCGGGTCTTAAAGGCCATCCGGGAAGATGAAGAAGTCGCCCGCGCCCTGGGCAAAAATGTCTTTGTCTACAAACTGCAATCCTTTATGCTGGGGGGAGCCATGACCGGCGTTGCTGGAGCCTTCTATGCCTGGCAGCTCAGCTTCCTGGAACCTAAAGGCACCTTTGACTCCTTGCTCACCTTCCAGGCCTGGACGATCGTTGTGTTGGGGGGATCAGGTAACAATGCCGGCACCCTGTTGGGGGCAGTCATTTTCTGGGCCTACACCGGGCTGACTCGTTTTCTCAACGATGCCCTCCCCCTGGACGATGCCCGGATTGGTGCCTTCCGGGTGATGCTGATAGGTTTATTACTGGTCGTGCTGATGATGTGGCGACCTCAAGGTATTCTGGGCAAAAAGGAGGAACTCACCCTTGGGCGATAATCCCCTCAATCCCGTTGCTTCCCCGGCTGCACAGTCTGGCCATCCCCTGCCCCTGCTGGTAGCCCACAATCTGTGTAAATCTTTTGGTGGGATTCAGGCGGTGGATCACGTTTCTCTGGAAGTAGGTCAGGGCAGCATTACCGGACTGATCGGCCCAAATGGAGCGGGTAAAACCACCCTGTTCAATTTGCTCTGTAATTTCATCCGTCCTGATAGCGGTCGCGTTGTGTTTGACGGTGAACCGATCGGCCACCATCCCCCCCACAACATTGCCCTGCAAGGGTTATTACGAACCTTTCAGGTGGCACGGGTGCTCTCCAGATTATCAGTGCTGGAAAATATGTTGTTGGCCGCTCCCCACCAGACTGGCGAAAAGCTGTGGAATTCCTGGTTACAGCCCCAGCAGATCCGACGGGAAGAACAACAGCTTGTGGAAAAAGCCAAGCTAATTCTCGACTCTGTGGGCTTGAGCCACATGACCCAGTCCTATGCGGGTGCCTTATCCGGGGGGCAACGCAAACTCTTAGAAATGGCCAGGGTGCTGATGGCTGATCCCCGCCTGGTCTTGCTAGATGAACCGGCTGCTGGGGTAAATCCCACCCTGATCAAACAAATTTGTCACTACATTCAACAGTGGAATCGGGAAGGGATCACCTTTCTGATCATTGAACACAACATGGATGTCATCATGTCCCTCTGCGATCGGGTCTGGGTGATGGCGGAGGGAAAGAACCTGGCTGTGGGCACACCAGAGCAGGTGCAAACCGATCCCCAGGTCTTAGAAGCCTATTTGGGGCAGTAGCTGCATAGACAAATCTACGGATGATTACTGTCCCAGGTGAATGAAAAAGTCGCAGAGAATCCGCTGATGAATGGGCGCTAAAGGACGTTCTTCACCGGCTTTGGCTGAATAGTGTTTGCCCTGGCGGATATGGGTAGGGGATAGCAAGGCCAAATCCCACCCTTCATTTAAGACCAGTTCCTCCAGCCCAACGGTGAGGGGACCGTGGAAAACATGACGAGTGACCTTCTGATCCCCATAGTGACCAAAGAAAGAGAGCTCCGTAGCGGCGTACTCAATCTCTTCCAGTAACTCCCTGCGTAGAGCCGTTTCTGGACTTTCTCCCACCTCAATATGACCCCCAAAAAAACCCCAGTAGCCAGGATAGACAATACTGGGAATATTGTCTCTTAACTGCATGAGAAAGGTATTGTGTTGGTAAAGAATAGCGATCGCTACTGCGGCAGGTGTATTTTGCATGGGTTGTATATTTCCTTAATCGGCATCCGCGATACTGACAGGTGTTGCGTAATTCCTTTTAATATTGATATGACTCCTCTTTGAGATTAAAACTGGGTAAAGGAGTAGAACCCACGCTCCTTTTTTCTCAGCTCATTTAGGTTCGCTATAGATAGAATTCGGCATGAGGGCGAGCACGGATAAGATTAACAACGAAAGGAAACCTTTTGATCCAGCCAGCGTCGCCATCTCCAGACCCCCATCCACCATTCCGCCTCTGTTCTTACAACTTGCTTGCCACCGTTGATGTTAGAGTAAAACCTCCTACCTGCTATAGATCTGTTGACAACAAGTTTAGATAGAAAATGGAATTCTTAAATTTTTATAAAATCTTCTCAATGTTTTACGATGATCCATAGAACCTTAATCACTTACCTGTGGGAGAACCAGCGTGTTCCTACGACTTGCAGACCAACACCGGCAATTTATTAAGGATCTGGTGATGAACCTCCAGGCGTTAGCGATTGTCCTGGAACGGAGGGGTTACCTTGCGTCCTGTTACACCTGCGGCAACCAGATGACGAGTGCTTCTTTCATGGTCAGCCTGGGGGAAAATCATCTGATTCGCTTTCTCGTGTCTGACTATGGAATTACCTGGACAGAGATGCGCGACGATCGGGAACTGATGAAACTGGAAGGGGCTGAAGCGATCAGTCAACTCCAGGATCTGGCCAATCTGGTCAAATATCAAATCTGTTCTACCGCAGTCGCTGCTGGCAGCTCCAAAGAGGTCAAGGCCTCCTCCTGACCGCCAAGATGTTATCCTTGATACAGGGAAAAGCAAAACTGCAGGTCAATCGCCGCCAGTGTTGGAATTAGGTGTTTGCCTGCTAACAATCTTTATTGATGCGTTGGATTGCATAACAGACCTATGACTGATCCGGCTAACCATTGGCAGCACCAATTTATTCAAACCAATAAGATTCGACTGCATTGTGTCACTCAAGGTGAAGGGGAACTGGTTATTTTACTCCATGGTTTTCCTGAGTTCTGGTATGCCTGGCGATTTCAAATTCCTGCCCTGGCCCGCTATTTCAAAGTTGTCGTTCCCGACCTGCGCGGTCATAATGATTCTGATAAACCTGCCAGTGGTTATGATCTATCTACCTTGGCAGCGGATGTACTGGGGTTAATCCAGGCCCTGGGATACGAGAAAGCCTATATTGTCGGGCACGATTGTGGGGGACTGCTGGCCTGGCATCTGGCCCAAAAATTTCCCCAGGTGGTGCAGCGCTTAGCCGTCTTAAATGCACCTCACCCCGATCGGCTGTTGCGGGATTGGTTGGGCAATCTGGAACACCTGAGCAGAAATTGGTATTTGTTCGCCCTCCAGGTGCCGGGACTGCCCGAATATCTGATCCGCCACAACTTGCGCCGGTTTTTACAGGACTGGTTTGGGCAACATTCAATCCGCAAGGCAGCCTTTTCTTCGGAAACAATGCAAATTTATCAATCCGCTCTGGAAAAAGCGGGTTCCCTCGCCGCTGTCCTGCACTATTGTCGTGATTTACTTTCCCCCCCCACCTGGTTACCCCAACTGCTGCGCCAACCCAAACCGATCGCCATTCCCACTCTGGTACTCTGGGGCAAAGAGGACAATCTCTTCAGCCCGGCCTTGACCGAGGGATTAGAACGATGGGTGAGCGCCCCATTTAAGTTGAAGGTGTTGCCGGAGTGCGGTCACTGGGCCCAGCAGGAAGTCCCCGGCATTGTCAACCGTGAAATCTTAGACTTTTTCCGGCAGGGAATGGGAAGTACGCCGTTCCAATTATCCTTTACCTAGTTGGAAAACTGGAGTTGGTGTGACCTAAAGCTGAGCGTTGCACAAACCCTTGGCAGTGATGGAACTGTTACACTCCTGATCGGATTTTGCAACTCTGCTTCCCTTCTGATCCCCCTAGTCGTTAAACTACTAATTGATATTAAACGGTGTCAGTAAGGGATCAGTAACATGAGTGTAGTCAGCCAGGTTCTCCTCCAAGCCGATGATGAACTGCGTTACCCCAGTGCCGGGGAGCTGAAAAGCCTGCAGGATTTTTTCCAAACGGGTGAACAGCGGATGCGAATTGCGACCACCCTGTCTGAAAATGAAAAGCGGATTGTTGAAAAAGCCAGTAAACAATTGTGGCAAAAGCGGCCTGACTTTATTGCTCCTGGCGGCAATGCTTATGGCGATCGGCAGCGGGCCCTCTGCCTGCGGGACTATGGCTGGTACATGCGCTTGATCACCTATGGGGTGCTGGCCGGGGATAAAGAGCCGATCGAAAGCATTGGTTTAGTCGGTGTACGGGAAATGTATAACTCCCTCGGTGTTCCTGTCCCCGGTATGGTAGAAGCTATTCGCTGTCTGAAGGAAGCTTCCCTGGCTCTGTTAAGTGAAGATGATGCCCTGGCAACAGCTCCTTACTTTGATTACATTATTCAGGCCATGTCCTAATTGAGGGGCACTGAACTGGCTAGAGAGCGGGGGGCAGGCGTGGGAAACAGGGCTTGGAAACCAGCCTGGCGATCGACTAACGGTTCTAAAGATGAATCCCAGAGAGTCTCGTAATAAAAAAAGGATACGCCTAACCCCTGTGCTCTAGCTGCCCTCACTTTGGCTTGAATCAGCTCCATACCGATCGGTTTGTTACGTAGACCCGTAAGTACGCCCACCCCCACTGGAATTCGCTGAGCAGCTTCCTGCAATTCTGGCCGAGAAATTTTTTCAGTGAAGCCATATAAATCTGTCTTGTAGACCTGTACCACCAGTTCATCAATGATCTGCAGTCGCATCCAGTTCAACCAATCCTGCATTTGGGCTTTAAAGGCGTAGTCATAGGACACAGGGGAGAGGGAAACAATGGCTCCCGGCTTACGCGCCTTGATTGCCTGGCTGAGTTGGGCCATGAACGCCGTAATCTTATCTGCCCGCCACTGCCTCCAGGTTGGATTCTGAAAATCGGGATGGGGGTCTTTCTTCGTCTCCTGTTTGTAAAGCGCCACTGTGAAGGGATCATAGCCAAATTCGCTCGGCAGGCTGGTGTGATCGTCAAACTGAATGCCATCAATGTCGTATTGAGTGAACAGTTCCATCACCAGATCGGTAATGAATTGCTGCACTTCGGGGTGGATGGGGTTGAGCCAGACCACTTCTCCCGCTGCCGTCACAGAGGTTTGCTGCCCATTGCGTTGCTGGGTCAACCAGTCGGGATGAAGGACAGCCAGTTCCGAGGTAGGGGGAGCCATAAAGCCAAACTCAAACCAGGGAATTACCAGTAACCCCTGACTGTGGGCCTGACGAATCAGGTCTGCCAGAATGTCCTGTCCCTGGTTCCCCCGGAAGACAAAGGGTTGAATCCCGGCCCGCTGAGCCACCGCACTGGGATAAAGAGTATAGCCAGAGTTCCAGACCACCGGGTAAAGGGTGTTGAAGTTCAGCCTGGCCAGTTGATTCACCGCCTGTTGCACCTGTAAACGATCCCTGAGGACATTGGTGTCATTACTGGTCAGCCAGACACCGCGAATTTCCTGCCGGGGTAGTTGAGCCGTTGCGATCGTGCCAGGACCACCCTGAAGAAAAAGGATCAGGAGAAGGGGGAGGAAAAAGAAGGAAAGCGGCTTCAGCCTGAGCATGACCATGTGTTCTATACTACCGATGATTTAATTAACTCAGATTAACGCTCTCACGTAGATCTATGACCGCAACTCTCTATGGTATCGGGGTTGGTCCCGGCGATCCGGAGTTAATCAGCTTAAAAGGACTGCGCTTACTCCAGCGGGTTCCGATCGTCGCTTTTCCAGCCGGTACGGGAGGTCAACCGGGGATAGCGGAACAAATTATCCGGCCCTGGCTGAGTCCCCAACAGCAGTCCCTTCCCCTGGTATTTCCCTACCTGCGGGATGCAGAGGTTTTAGAGTCTGCCTGGCAAAAGGCCGCAACTCAGGTCTGGCAATATCTACAGCGGGGTGAGGATGTGGCTTTTGTCTCAGAGGGGGATGTGAGCTTCTACAGCACATTTACCTACCTGGCTCAAACCTTACAGCAGGTCTATCCCCAGGCCCAGGTCGAAATAGTGCCAGGCATTTGTTCACCCCTAGCTGCCGCTGCCGCCCTGGGCATTCCTTTAACCAGAGGAAGTGATCGCCTGGCCATTTTACCGGCTCTTTACACCGTAGCGGAGTTAAATGAGGTCCTGGGCTGGGCAGATGTGGTCGTTCTGCTCAAAGTAAGTTCTGTCTATCGACAGGTCTGGGACATCCTCGAAGCCGCCGGTCTACTCAACCAGAGTTACATTGTGGAACGGGCAACCACCTCCACCCAGGTGATCTACCGCAATCTAGCTGAGGTAAAAGATCTACACCTCCCTTACTTTTCCCTATTGATCATTCAAAACCGCTCCGCTCACAGCCCCTGGTCAGAATAATATGCTTAAGAACTTGTTAAAAACCGCAACATTTCCTACATCTATGGATAACTTATAAAACAAGATACCTCCTAACTGCGTCCCTGGCCCTGCTGGAACTTCAGTTTGATAGTTCAGGTGGGGCCTCTATACTGGTTGCCATCTCTGCGCCGTAAGTGCCAGTCAAACTGGGAGAACAGTCCAATGGGTTTGATCCAGAAGCTTCATCGCTTCAGCAAAGTTTTCGGTGGTATTCGCCTAAGGATTCTGGTTGGGTATCTCATTCTGATTGCGATGACGGCTAGCCTCTCCAGCTTAATCGTCTGGCAAACAATTTCTTTCAGGATGAGGCAGCAAGCAAAGTCTAATTTAACCAAAGAAATAGAAGAGTTTCGTCGATCGCTACAGGTCTATCAGTCCCACGCTAAGCCATCCCTTCAGGCTGTACCTGTAACTAGATCTGCAATCCTCAAAGTATTTAACAATATTTTGTTTACAGATATCCCTGATAACGGGGAGTTTCTAATTACGTTTCTAGATGGTTCTCTTTACAAATCTAGCCCCACGGCATTACCGGAAGTGTTGCGCTACAACCACAGGTTGCTGAATCAATGGGGACGGCAAACCAAGAACAGCCAGGGGAGCTTGACAACGGCTGAGGGAGAAAGGATTGTTTACGCTGTGGAATCAGTACCCCTGCAGGATGGTTCCTACGCTGTTTATGTGGTTGTGGACGCTCTATTACCCAAGCAGCAACTCATCCAGGAGATTGTGACAATTATTTTGCAGGTAGATATGCTGATTCTGGGGGTGATGGCAGTGGTGACCTGGATCTGGACAGGCCAAACCCTGGCCCCTTTGCGGTTACTGCTGCGGACGATTCGTTCTATTTCTGGAAGTGATATGACCACGCGCATCCCTGTACACGGAACCGGTGAAGTGGCGGAACTAACCCAAACCTTTAATGAAATGGTCGATCGCTTGCAAACTGCCTTTAATAGCCAGCGTGAGTTTATTCAGGATGCCGGGCATGAGTTACGTACGCCATTAACGATTATCCGCTGTCATCTCGAAGATTGGCAGGATTGCCCCCCTATATTTCAGCCGTCCCACTGTCTCGTACTGGGAGAAGTCTATCGGATGGAGCGAATTGTCAATGATTTGCTGCTGCTGGCCAAAGCAGAACGCCCCGATTTTTTGATTACCGAACTGGTTACTGTCAGTAGCTTAATGACCGAATTATTTGAAAAAGCGCAAACCCTGGCCGATCGCCACTGGCAACTATGTGCAAAAGCCGAAATTCTTCTGGTTGCCGATCGACAGCGACTGACTCAAGCCATGATCAACTTAATTCAGAATGCAATTCAGCATACAAACTCTACAGACACGATCGCTCTGGGAGCAGTGGTCAGTCAGGGGCAAGTAAGACTATCGGTAGTAGATACAGGCGTGGGGATTGCTGCGGTTCATCAAAAGCGGATCTTTGAACGATTTACCCGTATCCATCACCATCGCACCGCTGGGGATCAGAGGGGTGTGACAGAAGGGGCTGGTCTGGGTTTAGCTATTGTCCAGGCAATCGCGGAGGCCCATGGTGGTCGGGTAGAATTACAGAGTGAATTAGGCCAGGGAGCTACCTTTACACTGGTTTTGCCCTTAGATCCTCTCACTGAAGTACAGAAGTGCATTGGGGAACTGACCCATGCCCCGCATTTTAATTGCTGAAGATGAACCTTTAATTGCAGCTTTTCTGGTCAAAGGGTTGCAGTCTCATGGCTTTAGCACTACAACCACCGCCGATGGAGATAGCCTCACTCAGCTAGCCAACAGTCAGGATTTTGATCTGCTGATTCTTGACCTGGGTTTACCGGGCAAAGATGGTCTGGAGGTGTTAGCGGAACTGCGAGGTCGGGGGGAGTGGCTGCCGGTGTTGATTCTGACGGCTAGAGATGGAGTGACTGACAAAGTGGCCGGGTTTGAAATTGGGGCGGACGATTATCTGACCAAGCCGTTCAACTTTGAGGAATTGCTGGTGCGAATTCGGGCCCGGTTGCGAGATCGGGGGTCACCTCAACTGACGGAAGTCAATCTGACTGTAGCGGGAATAACGCTGAATCTACGGACGCGGCGCATCAGTGTGAATGGCAAACAGATTGACCTGTCAGCTCGTGAATTTGCCCTGCTGGAAACCTTCATGCGTCACCCGGAACAGGTTCTCAGTCGAGAACAACTCCTTAACCATGTCTGGGGCTATGACTATGATGGCAGCAGCAACGTTGTAGATATTTATGTGGGCTATCTACGCAAAAAACTGGGGAACCAGCGGATTCAAACTGTGCGAGGCATGGGGTTTCGATTTCGCCACCGCAGTTGATTTCCTAACGGGTCATGAAGCTTTTAATTAAATTTGAGCAAAATTAAGAATCTTCATAAGTTCAGTTTATAAAAACTTTAGGATTGGCTGGCAATCTGGAGATATTGAATACCGCTCTCCCTATGGAGTTGCACAATCAGGAGTAAATCAATGGTTAGACTTCAATATTTAGCTCTCATTGCCACTTCTACTCTGGCCAGCAATGGTTTAATTGCAGGGATAGCAGATGCAATGGCGCGGCGATGTGTCCTCCAGCCCAATGCCCAGTGCCAGAATGCTGATCTGGAAGGAACCCAACGGCCGGGAGTTAATGTCAGGGGAGGCAATTTTCGCGGAGCCGATCTGGCCGGGTCAAATTTCCGTAACTCAAACTTCAGCCGTACAAATCTGCAGCAGGCTGACCTGGAGCGAGTGCAATTTCAGGGTACGAACTTTACCGAAGCTAATATGACTAAAGCAGATGCTGAACGGGCAAACATGACTAGGGCTAATCTTACCGGAGCCAACCTGACCAGGGCGGATATGGAGGGAGTCAACCTGACGAATGCCAATCTCACAAACGCCAATCTCACAAACGCGGATTTTGAACGGGCTAACCTGCGAGGGGCTACCGTAACAGGGGCTAATCTGGACGCTGCTGAGTTCTGCCGCACGATTATGCCTAACGGATCGGTTAACAACAGGGATTGCTGATCTGGGGATCGGTTAAGTAGGTTGACTTATTTTTGTCGAGGTATTTCGTGGATAAAAGTTTGCAGGAGAAAGCCTTCGCCCTTAATCTTTTGTTACATACTTCGTCTTTATAGGGTTACCTACTTAGCGATCGCTGCCCTGCAGACATTAAAATTCTTGTGTATAAAAAATATCTGAAAACAATATAAAACTCCTTTATTTATTTGGGATCGCTGAGATCCTTGCGGAGTAAACCTTTGTCCCAGTTTTAAGCTCATTTTTTTGGCTGGAGGCTAGCCTTAGGATCAGGATCAAGTTAATGATCCCGCCCTCCATGCACCACGCCACCCCTCCCATCTCACATTGTCGCTTCTGCAAGCACTACAACCCTGCAGGACGACGCGGCGGGCATTGTGAATCTTTAGGCGCAATGGTAAGAGGGAATTGGCAGGCTTGTCCCCTGGCGATCCCAACCTTTTCACCCCTGTGGTCAGAGTTGCAGGAGGCGATCGAACATCAACTCCACCCTGTGAGTACCCCTGAAATCCATCCGGTCAGCGTAACTGAAACCGCGCCAGATCAGGTAGAGGTTTTGGCTTGGGGCGAGATGGAAGTTGTTTTGCCCTTGAGTATATAATCCAGAACCCTTCCCCCATGTACCAGCACGATCGTCGTGGGGATCGCTTAAAGCATGGACTGAGCAGCCAGGAACGCCTCCACTGCAGTTGCCGTTGGTTGAGCAGCGATCGCTCCCGGTTGCATCGTTGTTAAGGCACCAACCGCACTGGCATAAAGCACCATTCTACGGATTAGCTCAGGATCTGTAAGTGATTTGTTTTCGTGCAGGCAAAGCTGATGGACAAAGCCAGCCACAAATCCATCCCCTGCACCCGTGGTATCCACCACCGCAACTGGAAAAGCCGGAACCTGACCAACCCTTTCTCCGATCGCGTAGGTACAACCCTGTTCTCCTGCAGTAATTAACACTCCAGTGGGAACCGTTGCCACTTGCTTCAGAATTGCCTCTGGTTCAGTTGTTTGAAAGAGCCATTCTGCTTCTTCTTGAGAGAGCTTCCAGAAATCTGCCTGCTGCAGTAAAGCCTGGATCAACTCTGGGGCCAGGTCCGGTTCTGGCCAGAAGATGGGCCGCCAGTTAACATCGACTAAAATTTTGACCCCCTGCCGTTTAGCTAGTTCGACGGCCTGCCAAATCGCAGCTCGGCTGTGGGGATAGGCCAGTTCCAATGTCCCCAGCACTAAATAGCTGGCAGTTGCAAATAAAAATTCCGGTAGTTGCACTGCCTGGAGATGGGTATCGGCAAAGACCGTCGTGGCTAACTGCTGCCCAAAACCAGCAAAGGTGCGATCGCCCTGGGCAGAACGGGTAACATACACCTGACGGGTGGGGGCCTGGGGATGTACCTGAATTCCCTGTAGATCGATCCCAGCAGCAGCCAGTTCGGCGATCGCCCGCTTTCCTACAGCATCATCTCCAACACAACCTAGAAAGGCCGCGGGTGTTCCTAGTTTGACCAGCGCGGCGGCAACATTAGCGGGAGCCCCCCCCAGGTAAGGTGTCCAGGAGGTAACTGCTGTCAAGGGTTGGCCGGGTTGATCCGCCAAACAGTCAAACAGCACTTCACCCAGACAGAGGACTTGAGGCAAACGCTTCATCGAAAACTACCGACATAATATTGACTGACAGCCATAATAGAGATAGATGCTTGACCAGACTCCTGTCCTTGTTCAGCCGATCTGGTTCAGGTTCAATCCTTCAGCTTCCCTTGACCGGGTGGCCCCACATCTATCCAGTAAGCTTACCGAAAAGATCTGCTTATGTCCTCTACCTACAGCCAGGAAGACGTTCAACAGATTTTAAATATTGCGATCGCCCGTGATACCGACAAAGAAGAATTTTCCCGGACACAGCTTCTAGAGATTGCAGCAGAACTGGGGATTTCAACCGCAACGTTGCAGGCGGCGGAACAGGAGTGGCAGTTACAAAAAACCATGCTAACCAAACGCCAGGATTTTGAGCTTTATCGCAAGCAGAAATTGCGTAAACACATTGCCCGCTATGCGATCGTCAATACTTTTCTGGTCAGCCTCAATGCTTTGATGGGCTTTGGCTTTGCCTGGTCTCTCTATGTCCTGCTGTTCTGGGGGCTAGGGTTGGCTTTGAACGTCTGGAACGTCTATTACCTCAAAGGGGAAGAGTACGATCGGGCCTTTCGCAACTGGTATCACCGCCATCAATTTCGCCGCGTGGTGGATGGCTTCCTGGGCAGGCTATGGCGAGCCTTCAGTACTTGACATACTCACCGTCCTAAAGGAGCAGTGATTCTTGAGGCTTCACTGACTGACGCTACCGAGGTAGTCTGACTCTGTTAGAGTCTCCCAATGCCCTAGGGCGGCTTGGTGCGATATTCTTAGCAGCATTCTCGTCTCGGTCGTGTGCAGTACCACAATTCAAGCATTGGACCGACCGAATCCTGAGATCGAGCTTGCCCCACTTGAAACCACATTCAGAGCACATTTGACCCGTCGGTTCCCAGCGGTTGATGACGTGAAACGCTCTGCCCAGTTTTTCAGATTTTGCCTCATACAGGGATCTAAATTCTCTCCAGCCTTGCAGACTAATGACTCTCGACAAGCGACGGTTTCTGACCATGCCCGACACATTCAGGTCTTCCAAAACAATGGCTTGGGTTGTGCTCACGATTTTGATGGATAGTTTGTGCAGAAAATCTTTACGTCGGTCTGCGATGCGATTGGGCTGCTTGGCAACCTGAAGTCGAGTTTTGTTTCTCCGGTTTGAGCCTTTTTGCTGACGAGCTCGTTTTTTCTGGAGTTTGCGAATTTTGTGGTCTTGCCGAGAATAGTCAGGACTCGGGTCAGCATGGCTGACAGATGGCTGTATCCCGGTAGCTTTTCAGACTGCTTGCAGAAAACGAGAGCATCATTCCACACCACCCGCACACAGCCAAACAACCGAGCAAGGCTCTGGCGTTGTTGGTCGGTCGGATAGAAGCGGTATTGATACCTGGCTTTCATTACTTACGCTGAAGGATTGTAATTCTGATTGAGCAAGGTAACTAAAAATTATTATCCAAAAACCATTTTACCTATTCATATTACCTATAAGACTGGAATAAAAAAGTGGGATAAGTGAGATAAGTGAGATAAGTGGGATAAGTGAGATAAGTGGGATAAGTGAGTAATTGATTTAAGCCAAGGGCTAAAGGCTGTATTTACTGTAGAATTCAATCGGAAGATTGACGAAATAAACTCAAAAACATGAAACCCACTCTGGCATTATCAATTTCTATGAAGGAAGATGTGCTGGTTCAGGAGTTGGGGGGGGAGTTAGTTCTTCTGAATCTGGACAGTGAAGAATATTTTGGCCTGGATACCGTTGGTACGAGCATGTGGCAAGCCTTGCAAGAAACAGGTTCTATTCAAGCTACGTACGATCGTTTATTGGGGCAATATGAGGTCGAACCGGAACAATTAAAGCAAGATTTGTTAGAACTAATTGAGAAATTTGTTGATCATGGGCTGGTGGAACTCTCTGATTCGTAAAGCTAAAACCTGGTTTTCTTTAACTAGCATAGAAAAACAACTGATCGGCCAGGCCATGCTACTCGTTCCTTTCGTGACGTTGTCTTTGCACCTGTTTGGCTTAAAGTTCACCCAGCGCTGGTTGGCCTATCTTTCCGAAGAGCCTGTCGTTGCCCCTGCAACAGAAGAACAAATCTGGAGAACCGTTCAGATGGTGCGGGTAGCTGTCCGTTATCAGCAACTTTGGGCAAATTGTCTGAAACGTTCACTCGTTTTGCAAACTCTATTGCGCTTGCAGGGCATTAATAGTCATCTCCGTATTGGGGTGCAAAACCGGGATGGAAAGTTTCTGGCTCATGCCTGGGTAGAGTACCAGGGAGTCGTTCTCAACGATACTCAGGATGTAGAACTGAGTTACAAACCCTTTGAGCAATCTTTTCAGTTACCTTCCCCCTAAAGTATGAGCGGAATCGTCGGCATCTTCAATCTGGACGGTGAGCCTGTAGACCGGGAACTGTTAGGGCGGATGACGGATTACATGACCTTTCGTGGCCCCGATACTCAGCAGATCTGGATTGAAGGGAATGTCGGCTTTGGCTACACCCAACTGAAGACGACCTGGGAAATGGAGTATGAGCACCAACCATTTACATTAGATGGCCAGGTATGGATTGTGGCCGATGCCCGCATTGACGATCGCGAAACCTTGGCTAACAAACTAGATTTACCTTTTCAACCCCTCACAGGAACACCGACTTTTAGCAAGCAAGAACAAGTAGTGCCCGATGTAGAGTTGATTTTACGTGCTTACTTAAAATGGGGCGAAGACTGTGTTCAGCATTTACTGGGGGATTTTTGCTTTGCCATCTGGGATAGTCGTAGCCAATCTCTTTTCTGCGCCCGCGATCACTTTGGCATCAAACTTTTCTATTATTCACAAATTGGTAACTGTTTAATTGTTAGCAACACACTTAACTGCATTCGTCAACATCCAAAGGTTTCTAATGAATTAAATGAAGCAGCGATCGGAGATTTTCTACTATTTGATCTGAATTATAACTTAGAAACAACAACATTTGCTGATATTAAAAGATTAGCTCCAGCGTATTCTTTAATCTACTTCAATAATCATCTAAAAACTCAACGTTATTGGACTTTAAGTGCGCCTAATTTGATTCGACATAAAAATTCACAGGCTTATATTGATCAGTTTAGAGAGCTTATGGGGCAGGCAGTAGGTGACCGACTTCGTACAGATAAAGCGGGGATTCTCTTCAGTGGTGGGCTTGATTCCACGACCGTTGCAATGAATGCGCTAGACCTAGCCAGGAAGAGATCACAACCTTTGGATTTACATGCTTATACGGTTGTCGAAGATTGTTTCATACCTGACGAAGAGCGTTATTATTCAGGTATTGCTGCCAACGCACTAGATATCCCCATTCATTACATAGTTACTGATAACTATGAACTCTATGAAGGTTGGGAGTTTCCAGAACTGCAGACACCCGAGCCAATGATTAATCCTCTCACCATCATTCAGTTTGATTTAATGAAACAACTTACAATGCACTCTCGGGTAGCATTGAACGGTCACGGCGGAAATGAATCACTAAAATGTGTCTCAGTGATTGAATCACTCAAATTTATGTCTCCTAATGACGTACTTTCTGACGTAATATCCACATTTTTTAACCATCATCTATGTCCTCCAGTTGGTTCTGGAGTTTTTGCCTTTTTAAAAAGTCTTAGAAAGCGCGATATTCCTACTTATCCTACCTGGCTTAACCCGGATTTTTCATGTCGATTAAATTTGTTGGAACGATGGAATAGTATCCGCAATGCTAACTTAGATCAATCTAAAACCTTTGTACGTTCCAGTGGCTTAACATCGCCGCTTTGGATGCCAGGTTTTGAGAATTACGATCCGGGAGTTACTCATTTTCCGGTGGAAAGCAGAATTCCTTTTTTCGATTTACGCTTACTTAATTACTTCTTAGCCCTTCCACCCCTGCCCTGGTGCATAGACAAATATATACTAAGAATATCTATGCAGAATGTGTTACCCCCCCAAATTTATAGGCGGCCAAAAACTACTCCTTCTTACGATCGCGTATGCATTGATTTCTCCCAAGACCGAGCCAAGTGGAAGATGGGTTTAATGCATCCGTCTATTAAAGAATATGTTGACGTTAATGCGATCTTAAAAGAAGATCCATTAAATAATCGACCTTATTGGAATACCTGGGAACGTATAAGAGCAGGGAATCTGGGGTATTGGTTAACTAATGTTAGTAATTGCTCCTAATTGCTTTTTTAGCAATAAACTTCAGAACATGACCTTTCAAGACCCACAAAAACCCACAATATTTAGAATTTTGCTTGACTAACTAATAGGTTTATTATATAATAATTTGAATGGATTCATGATTTACCAAGGAAGCGAAAATGACTGATTCTTTATCTGATGCAAAGCTAGCATACCATAAGCCAGAAATGCGCTTTTATGGACAAGTTACTTCTATGACTCTCAATACTACTACTGGCAGTGGCGGTGACCAGATGGCTAATCCGGGAACTTTTAGAAAAACCGTATAATTTTATCTTGACACGGTTAAGATGAGATGTTCTATTTTTCTGCCTATGGAATTAATTTTTACTCAAATCTATACATTCCAGGTTTGCAGCCTTTTTCTAATGAAAATAGCTTATCAATACCGCCCATTACATTATTAATGGGTTATCTTCCTTCATGGTTCTATAACACCTACGACAACGCCTCTCATGTATCTTGGTATACGAGCAGCGATACGGAAGATGGAAGGCCCACTTTGCAAGTCTGGGATGTTAATAGTGGCAAGTATTATTACTTCAGATATGGTGATGGGATAGAATTTGTCGTTGATCGCTTGGGAACTGAAATATGGGCGAATTGGCCAGAAAATCTGACCTTAGAAGATGCTGCTACATATCTTCTAGGGCCGATTCTTGGTTTTATTCAGCGGATTAGGAATATAGTATGCCTTCATGCTAGTGCCATTGCTATAAGCGGTAGAGCCGTGGTGCTAGTTGGGAATCCTGGTTCTGGTAAATCGACCACAGCAGCAGCCTTTGCCCAGCAGGGTTATGCAATTTTATCTGATGATGTCGTACCATTGGTTGATCATGATGGTATCTTCCTCATTCAACCTGCCTATCCGCGAATCCGGCTATGGGATTCATCTGTTTTTGCTCTATTCGGTTCCGCCAACGCTCTCCCGCGCCTCGTACCTACTCATCCCACCTGGAATAAACGTTATTTAGATTTAAATCAGTGGGGTTATAACTTCCAACAGAAGCCGCTTCCCCTAGCTGCAATCTATTATTTGAACCTGCGTAGTGACAATCCTTTATGCCCCTACATCGAACCCATGCCTGTGCAAGAGCAACTAATGACCCTAATCGCCAATACCTACACGAACTATTTGCTGAGCAAAGATCTCCGTGCTAAGGAGTTTGAATTGCTGGGTCGGCTCGTCGAATGTATTCCTGTTCGCCAGATTACACCCAGTACTAATTTAGAACATCTTCCCCAACTAATAAAAATTATCCTCCAAGACTTTTGCGAAGTCTTAACCCAGTCATCTCTTGCTTTTCATGCCTAACGTTGATTTCTTTAATCGCCTCGGTGTGTTTGCTATTAAAGAGTTTCTGGACTTAGACTTGTGCCATATCCTTCAATCAGCAATGTGCGTTTCCCCATCGGCTGGATCAGCACCGGTTACTGCTGAAGGCATTGAGTCGGTTGATGAAGCTATAAGGCGAACAAAACTCATTCGGGTTTCCGATGACATAATAAATCTTATTATGGATCGACTAAAGGCTGTTAAACCTCAGATCGAAGAGCATTTTCAGATTACACTTGATGACTGTGAAAATCCCCAATTTTTGGCCTATAAAAAAGGAGATTTCTTTAAACTTCATACTGACAGAAGCACATCCTCATCTGCTCAAAAATATGCACAACAGCGAAGAGTTTCTGTCGTAATATTCCTTAATGGTAAGTCTTCTCAATCACAGGAAGCTATCTATACTGGTGGATTGCTCATCTTATATGGATTAATTCAGCAAAAGAATTGGGAGAAATATGGTTTTAATCTTCAAGGAGAGCCTGGATTGTTAATTGCCTTTGCTTCTGAGGTTTACCATGAAGTCACCCCTGTTACTCAGGGTGTAAGATATACGATTGTTTCCTGGTTTCCTGCAAAATCTAATTGAGGCTCTATTTATGACAAACTTGGGAATTTATTCTCTGTCAGGCTATGGCGATATGATCAATGATACGGGTCGTATGGCAGCCTACTTTAAGGTATTAAAGACAATAATAAGTTCTGATAAAGTTGTTTTAGATATTGGTACTGGTACTGGGATTCTTTCTTTATTGGCCTGTCATTTAGGAGCCAAAAAAGTCTATGCGATCGAGCCTGCCGATGCTATTTGGGTAGCCCAGGAAATAGCCAGAGTTAACGGGTACAGTGATCGAATTGAATTTATTCAGGATATTTCAACTAATATTACCTTACCCAAACTTGTAGATGTGATCATTTCCGATCTACGTGGAGTTCTCCCCCTATTTCAACGACATATTCCTTCTTTGATTGATGCCAGGCAACGTTTTCTCAAATCAAATGGTGTGCTGGTTCCGCAACAGGATATGTTATGGGTGACAGTTGTTGAAGCTACTGAAATGTATCAGGATTTTGCTTCCCCCTGGACTGACCAGCCTTATGGTTTTGATATGACAGCAGCGACACGGTATGTAACCAATACCTGGAAGAAAGCCCAAAGTGTTACCCCTGAAATGTTTCTGGTTGAACCTCAGTGCTGGGCTACCTTAGACTATCGAACTATTATGAATCCAAATGTGACGGCAGAATTAGAGTGGCTAACCGAGCGTACTGGCTTGGCGCATGGCCTGTGTCTCTGGTTTGATGCAACCTTAATTGAAGGTGTAGGCTTTTCTAATGCTCCCAGTCAGCCAGATCTCATTTATGGTAAAGCTTTCTTTCCTTTTAGTCATCCAATTAACCTAGAGAAAAACGATGTTATTAACCTTAAATTAAAAGCCAATCTGGTAGGGGATGACTATATCTGGAGGTGGGCGACAAAGGTATTACAGCAAGGTAATGCTAAAGATATTAAAGCAAGCTTTAATCAATCTACATTTTTCGCTACTCCCATATCCCCAAAGCAGTTGCAAAAACAGAGCGATCAATTTGTTCCTCAGATCAACAATACCGCGAAAGTTGATAAGCTTGCTTTGAACCTGATGGAAAACGCCTTGCCTTTAGGGACTATTGCCCAAAGATTAACAGAACAATTCAGTGATCGCTTTCCTACCTGGAAATCTGCCTTAACCTATGTAGGTGAACTATCTCAACGATATAGCGATTAAGAATTTTCCAGAAGACGATCTTCCAAACTCTTCGTTTCCATACTTAGTTCGGCAATGTCAAACACGTCTACCCAATTTTTGGGATCTAAAACTTTTCTCATCCCTGTAGGGTAAAAGTGAAAAAATACCAAATGGCAATAGTTCTGCTGTGCTTGTTTTGGAATACGTTCCCGGTAATGCCACTGACTACTCCCAGAAAAAATTATGGCTTCCCCTTCCTGAAGTGAGTAAGCTGTAAACTGATTAGCTGGATCTTGTTTAATAGACAGTTCCCAATCTTGCATATTGCAGGAAAAATCTTCTGGCCAGGGTTGAGCCTGACTAAAGTAAATCGGCCAGGGATGTGATTGCTCAATACATACATCTAGCGTCCATTTAGCTAAAGGAGCATCCATATGAACCGCACAAACACCGAAGTTGTTATAAAGGCTCAAGAAATTATAGCTGGCTTCAACTTGTTCCCCAACCGCTTGACTTACAAAATCTTTTAACTCAACCTGTAGTTGATTAAAAAATGGATGGTTGTGAATCACAAAACGACCAAAATTGAAAAATTCGTGTTTCTCAAATTTCTCATGCTGTAAGTTCTTTATCAATTCTTTGATCTTTCGCAAGGTTGAGTGCTCAAACACACGATCGAATTTCTGAACCTTGAAATCTCGTCTGGTTTTAAGTGGTTCAAAGGCTTCAATAAATTGTTGATATTTATCAGGGTATTTTTGCTTAATCAGACTTTTGGCACTAACATAAGAGCTTAACCAGGGCGAGTCATACCAGGGATATTTTATTTTATTCATATTATTTCTTTTGATTGACTGATGCTTGAAACTGAATCAACAACCACGCGCCAACTTGAGATTGGTCAACAGTGCGGCTGCGGCGCAGGGCTTCTTCTAAGACGGCCAGGGATAGTCCCGGTAATACCTGTGAGTCCTGCAGGCGATAACTTCCCTGCTCAGAAAGGGTATAGGCAATAATTTGCGTGTTCTCTACATCGACAATCCAATATTCAGCAACTCCCAACTCTTCATAGAGCGATCGTTTGATTCCCATATCATCCAGTAAAGTTGTAGCTGCAACTTCAATCACCAGGTCAGGAGCCGGAAAACGATTTAGATCGATAATTGAAGTTCCCCACGGAATCAATTGGGCCCGATCGCCAATATAACAGGATATATCCGGCTGACACTCCCTCATCTCAACCTTACGGTAGCTACAATTTGATAAGACCTTAAGTGGAATTGCTTGAGCAATGCAATAAAGATTGATGGCTAGAGAAATTGTATTATCATCGGCAGCATGATCATGACCAACAGGTAACATTTCGATCCTCATGTGTCCGTGATAGTAGTAACCCCTGGCTTTTTCATAGGTAGGATCGGCGATCGTCTGGATATATTCATCCCAGGAGGCAGCCACCCAGGTATCGGTTTGGGGTCTAGTTTGCAAACGGTCCATTGTTAACCCTCCTTTCCGAACCAATTGGCTTGAGCTTGATTCTAACCATAAAACACTTGTACGCAAGTAGAAGAGATCGCTTATATTTTCGGTGGATGCCACCCAGCTTGAACCCAGTTGCGCCGCACCGTAATTGCCAGAGCATTGTTTAACTTAAGAGCATTAACCGTAGCCCGCCCACAGGCAGTCTTAGCAATAATCGATGTGCTGTCTTCACTCCAGGAAAAGTGCTTGCTCCACTCTTGCTGACGAGGATTGAAGAGAGCAATGGTTTTCCCGGTTTCAGGATCAATACCCTCATTTTGTGTCCACTTGTATTGATTGCATAATTCGCAGGCCAGACAAAGATTATCTTCAGAATCTTGTCCTCCCTTGCTGACGGGCTGAATATGATCAATTTGGAGCCAGCCCATAACATAATGCTGATGACTCAGACAGTACTCACATCGATTACCCGCCCTTTGCCTGACTCGTTGCCGAATTGCTGCTGAAAGATCAGTCATCCAGGTAATGAACCTTGTAATCCACGCTTTGCAGCCTCAGCTAGAGCTTCTGACTTGCGAAGTTGACCAATTTGGTAAATTTGCAAAAGGGAGAAAAGTTCGTAGCGTTCCGCTTCCGTCAAGCCAGTGGTTTTACCTTTGGACTGAAGATCGCCCAAGCGTTGATTTTGCACCTGATCCATTTTTGAGTTTGCCAGGGCTATCACAGCTTCATCAGATAGTGCTGACACTGGCAGTTGCGCTTCTGCACCAGGTAATTCCTCAACTGGTAGCCAGAACATTTCCAGGGCATCGGACAGAACCGTATCCAACTCCCGCTGCGTTGCTGAACTAAGCCGTCTAGCATGAGCAATCAGACCTTCCGGTAATTGCAGTGAAACTTCTATAGCCATTCCTAGTCCTGTCTAGCGCGTTAACTCAAGCATAGATCATTCACTGGTCAATGGCCTTATACAAGGTAAACTAACACCTCCTTGAGGCATTGGTAGCCCCATCATGTAGTTGAAACACACTTACAATGAGAAATAGGCTATTATTTATAAGTTGTCACGCTAAATATATAGATGAGTAACGAATGTAAGGTGTTTTATTCATGGCAGTCTGATTTGCCTAATTCCACAAATCGTGGCTTTATTCAAACTGCCTTAGAGAACGCCGCAAAAGCTATCCGAAACGATGACTCGATTGAGGTTGAACCAGTTATAGACCGAGATACAAGCAATGTACCTGGTTCTCCTGATATTGCAGGTACAATTTTCAGCAAAATCGACCAAGCTTCTGTTTTTGTCTGTGATGTATCAATTATAAATAACGGCACTACTACAAGACCTTGCCCAAATCCAAATGTTCTTATCGAATTAGGCTACGCCTTAAAAGTACTAGGTCCTGAAAAAGTTATCATGGTTTTGAACTCTGCTTTTGGTGGTCCTGAGCTATTGCCATTTGATCTTCGTATGAGGAGAGCCATAACCTACCAAATGCCCCTAGAAAGTTCCCGCGCCGAGGAACGAAGAAAGCTTGAAGCGTATCTTACTGATGCTTTGCGTACAATTCTATTAAATGTAAGTCCACAGCCTATCAATATAGCTCCATCTTTATCTATCAGAAAGCAAGCTGAAGAAGCCATTCAAACATCTCAGCCTAGACAAAAGCTGCTTACTCGTCAGTTCATGAAATGGTTGGTCGGGGAACTGGATCGGATGAATCCAAAACAACCAGGACAACTTATATCGGATGATGCTCTTGTTGAAGCTATTGAACAAAGCGTAAGTCTAACTTGCGAGTTTGCCAGACTTGCTGAAGTTGTTGCGGCATCAAATAATTCAGATTCAGCTTTTGAATTATATAGTGGATTTGAAGATATCCTTAATCGTTATGATCGTTCGCGAGGTTTCAGCGGAAGTTCTTGGCAAATGGATTACGACTTTTATAGATTTACAGGACATCAACTATTTGTTATCTTACTAACATTTTTGCATAAAGAAAAAAGATGGGGACTAATTGCTGAGCTTTTAGGGAAAAAGCTTTATGTCAGTAATCTTTCTAAGTATGAACCTGGTTTCTTTCCATTCCCTATTATTTCTCAGTATATTCAGCTTTTAGAGATCAGAAAGAGGCGATTACAACTAAATAGCATTTCTCTCCACGCCGATCTGCTAAACAAGCTACATACAGAAACTCAACTTGCTTATCTAGTCTCTATGCAGGAGTTTATAGACGCTGATAGTTTCTTATTCTACCGGACGGAACTTCAGGGAGAAGGACCAGGTACATATCCGGGGCGCTGGGCGGCATGGAGTAGTACATATATGGAAGAAACACCAAGATATTTGATTGAAGCCTATCAAAAGGATTATGCCTCTCAGTTACTTAATCCATTAGGTTTACCAGATATAGACACTTTTCGCAAACGTTTATCTGAGCGATTTGCAAATATATTGAATAGAGATGTGGCTTGGCTCAGTGAAGCATTCCGAAATTTTGATCCGAAAAGAATAGGAACTGAGTAAAGAGTTAGTGAGGTGATTCAGGTATTATTGTTGTAGATACTTGGTAGCCGTTTCCTCACCTTTGCTTTTTTCGCAGCTTCGGTGACTTGCTTTTCCAGAAAAGCTTTAGAGATCAGAAGATTATCGGTTTTAGCCTTCTGAGTACATCCTGAAGCAGGAGGTCTGGACACGCACCAATTAGACTTGCCTGCCTGGCTCTAAAGTCCAGCGATCGCAATTGATCAACCATAACTACGCCAGTTACCCCTGCTCCCTCACCGATCGGAACATAAAAAGGATTCTGGCGCTGGGTATTGCTAATTGGGCAGACAAAGGCAAAGCCCATCTTCTGGTTAAATTCAGCATGGCTGACCACCAGAGCCGGACGCTTCCCCATCTGCTCATGCCCAGCCTGGGGGTCAAAGTTTAACCAGACAAAATCTCCACGTTGCGGGCAATACATTACCAGACCTCATCGCCCACTGGTTTTCCCCAATCCACTTCCCCTTCAGGGGTGTCAGCCACACTTGCTAATAATTCCTCTAAAGTCAACTCCGGCAAGGTTTGGAGCCGCTGCACCACAAATTTACCCTCTTCCAGGGAACATTCAACGGTGTCATTTGGCTTTAGCCCCAGAGCCTCGACCACATATTTAGGAATGCGAATGGCTAGCGAATTGCCCCACTGACCAATCTGTGATTGCATATCTGCGAGTCCTCGTGAAGATCCCTCAGGATATCTAAAGTATATCCCGGACATTTGTACTGAAATTAACGCCCAGACCCCAGAAGCAGAGGTTAGAATCGTTAAGAACTGTTTCTCCTCTGAGCATGGCCGACCAGGGTGTATTCGCTCATTTCCCCCAGAATTCTCCCCAGAACTGCATTCGGGTCCGGGGCGCACGACAGCATAATCTCAAAAATGTTGATCTGGACCTCCCTCGCGATCGCTTAATCGTCTTCACGGGTGTCTCCGGTTCCGGTAAATCTTCCCTGGCATTTGATACGATTTTTGCAGAAGGCCAGCGTCGCTATGTGGAATCCCTCAGTGCCTATGCCCGCCAGTTTTTGGGCCAACTGGATAAGCCGGATGTGGATGCGATCGAGGGACTAAGCCCAGCCATTTCGATCGATCAGAAATCCACCTCCCATAATCCCCGTTCTACAGTCGGTACGGTCACCGAAATCTACGATTACTTACGCTTGCTCTACGGCCGGGCCGGTGAACCCCACTGTCCCCATTGCGATCGGCCGATTTCGCCCCAAACCATTGACCAGATGGTGGATCAGGTGATGGAACTGCCCGATCGCACCCGATTTCAAATTCTGGCCCCTGTGGTTAGAGGCAAAAAAGGCACCCACAAAAAGCTACTGTCCAGTCTGGCCTCAGAAGGGTTTGCGCGGGTAAGGGTGAATGGCGAGGTGCGGGAACTGAGTGATGCGATCGAACTGGATAAAAATCACAGCCATCATATTGAAATTGTCGTCGATCGCTTGATCAAAAAAGCGGGGTTGGAAGAACGCTTAACTGATTCCCTTAGCACTTGCTTAAAGCACTCAGAAGGAATTGCCTTAATCGACATTCTAGCTACGGAAGAATCTGATAATGTGATTGCCCTGGGCGAACGGGGAGGTTTACCCAAAGCTGCAGAAAGTGGGGGGCATTATGGCAAATCGAACGAGTTAGTATTTTCAGAAAATTTTGCCTGCCCAGTCCACGGAGCCGTGATGGAAGAACTGTCTCCCCGGCTCTTTTCGTTCAATTCCCCCTATGGGGCCTGTCCCGATTGTCATGGCTTGGGAAGTTTACGCCGATTTTCAGCCGAACTGGTAATTCCCGATCCCAAATTGCCCGTTTATGCAGCGATCGCCCCCTGGTCAGAGAAAGACAATACCTACTATTTTTCTCTGTTACATAGCCTGGGAGAAGCATTCGGATTTGATCTGAAAACCCCCTGGGATCAACTCAGTGCCGATCAGCAAGATATTATTCTGCATGGCAGCCCTGAACCGATTTTTGTGGAAGTTGATTCTCGCTATCGAGAACGCAAAGGCTATCACAAAAAGTATGAAGGGGTTCTCCAGATGTTGGAGCGGCAATATCAGGAAACGAATTCCGAACTTTATAAACAAAAACTGGAACAATATCTGATCGACCAGCGCTGTGAAACCTGTGCCGGAAAACGTCTTAAACCGGAAGCTCTCTCAGTGCGGCTAGGGCAGTATCGCCTGACGGATTTAACCAGTGTTTCCATCCGCGATTGCCGGGAACGGATTCTTAACTTAAAGCTCAGCGATCGTCAGGCTCAAATTGCCGATTTGGTCCTCCGGGAAATTCGGGCCCGCTTACAATTTCTTCTGGATGTTGGTTTAGATTATCTCACCCTCGATCGCAATGCCTCCACGCTCTCTGGGGGAGAAGCCCAACGCATTCGCCTGGCCACTCAGATCGGGGCTGGTTTAACGGGGGTGCTGTACGTTCTGGATGAACCCAGTATTGGGCTACACCAGCGGGATAATACCCGACTCCTCCACACCCTGACCAAGCTGCGGGATCTGGGCAATACATTGATTGTGGTCGAACACGATGAAGAAACGATTCGGGCTGCCGATCATCTGGTCGATATTGGCCCCGGCGCTGGGGTGCATGGTGGTCAGATTGTGGCTCAGGGCAACCTGGAGGACATTTTAGCGACAGAAACCTCCCTGACTGGGGCCTATCTATCGGGACGGCGGCAAATCGTTACTCCTCCAGAACGGCGGGACGGCAACGGTCGATCGCTGAAGATCAGAAATGCCCATCGCAATAATCTCCAACACATTGATGTCGAAATCCCCCTCGGTAAGCTGGTCTGTATTACGGGTGTGTCCGGTTCCGGCAAATCCACCCTGATGAATGAATTGCTCTATCCAGCGTTGCAACACCATTTTGGCCATAAGATTCCACTACCCAAAGAAATGGATCAGATCCTGGGCCTGAATGGGCTGGATAAAGCGATCGTCATTGACCAGTCGCCGATCGGCCGCACCCCTCGTTCTAACCCGGCCACCTATACGGGCGTGTTTGACACCATTCGGGAAGTTTTTGCTGAAACGGTAGAAGCTAAGGCACGGGGTTACAAACCAGGACAATTTTCCTTCAACGTTAAGGGAGGACGTTGTGAAGCCTGTGCGGGTCAGGGGGTGAATGTGATTGAAATGAACTTTCTGCCGGATGTCTATGTCCAGTGTGAAGTCTGTAAGGGGGCCAGATATAACCGGGAAACCCTGCAGGTGAAGTATAAGGGAGCTTCGATCGCCGATGTCCTGGGTATGACGGTTGAAGAAGCCCTGGACTTTGCTCAAAATATCCCCAAAGCCGCCACTCGCTTGCAAACCCTGCTAGATGTGGGACTGGGCTACATTCAACTGGGACAAACTGCTCCCACCCTTTCTGGTGGTGAAGCCCAGCGGGTAAAACTGGCCACCGAATTATCCCGCCGAGCCACGGGCAAAACCCTTTATCTGATTGATGAACCCACCACCGGCCTATCTTTCTACGATGTTCACAAACTTTTAGATGTATTGCAGCGCCTCGTGGATAAGGGTAATTCCGTCCTGGTGATTGAACACAATTTAGATGTGATTCGCTGCTCCGATTGGGTGATTGATTTAGGCCCAGAAGGGGGCGATCGGGGAGGAGAACTGGTGGCTGTGGGAACCCCAGAACAGGTGGCAGATAACCCCAACTCTTACACCGGCCAGTATCTCAAACCGATACTTAAATAAAATAGTAATTGCCCAGGGAGCAAAATTTGATCATGAAACGCCGTTCGATCACCATTGTTGTCAGTGGGCTGGTGCTGCTGGCTTCCCCCTGGATTTTGGCAGTTCTCTGGTTGGGAGGAGGTACGGTTTACGGTCAGGTGGAGAAATGGTATTTCAGCCCTACCGATCGCTTTTCTGCAGCTGAGTGGCAGCGTCCCAACATGAAATATCGCTATGCTGTTTTAGACTACGTTGCGACTAAAGTTGTGCATTCAGGGATGACCATGACAGAAGTGGAGCGTCTGCTGGGAACCCCTGACTTTGTGACGGATAAAGGGGAATGGCAGTACGAGACAAAACGCCCTGGCTGGCACTTCATTGATTTCAGTGGCGGCGGATTGCTGATTGAATTTGATGCAGACCAGTTGGTAGTGAAGGTCAGCCAAAATCTATGGGTTGACTGAAAATATAAATAAATGAGGGCCTATGGATGAACCACACATTTAATTTTGATGGAGACTATGGCAGTTCATATGATCAACTGGCACATCAAATCGCTCCAGCCCGTGAAATACCCTATCAACTCGGGTCACTGCTGCTTGGAAATGTGCTGCCGGAGCAGGCCCATTTACTCATTGTCGGCACAGGCACGGGGCTGGAGTTAATTACCTTTGGCCAGCAACATCCGGGCTGGACTTTTACAGGCATCGAACCCGCTGAACAGATGGCTGCCCTGACCCAACAAAAGTTACATCAGTTTGACTTACAAGCACGGGTTAAACTCCATCGCAGCTATATTAATGACCTGGGCTCCACGCCCGAATTTGACGCGGCATCCATGATGTATGTGCTGCACTTTATTTCTAGTGATGCATTAAAAGTGGCCTTGCTGCGGGAGGTAGCCCTGCGGATTAAACCGGGTGGATATTTGATTCTGGGGCTGCACCAGGAAATCCCACCGGACTACCACGACCTGTTCATCTCTGGCTGGAAAGGCTATATGGCCCAACAGGGGATGCCTGCAACGGAAATAGCCAGGTTTCTGCAGCGCTGTCAGGAAGGGCTATATCCAACCACTGAAGAACAAACGATTGCCCTGGTGGAGCAGGCCGGATTTGAACACCCGATCGAGTATTTTCAAGCTTACTTTCAGTCGGTTTGGATTAGCCGTAAATCCTCTGGTGCCATCCCATAATCAACCCGGACGCATCCCAGCATCAAGGGGATTGAACCCTTCTGGGAAACAGGTGAATTGATCATAAATGGCATCGCGGCGATCGGCTCCACTCAGGTTCACTCCAGTCAGATTGGCGGCTTTGAAGTTGGCCCGGCTCACGTCAGTTCCCCCTAAGTTCGCCCCGGTCAGATTCGCCTGGGTGAAGTTAACAGACTGTAAATCCGACAGCCAGAGGTTCACTCCCATCAGGTTGGCCGCCGTTAAATTGGCTCGATCTAAGCTGGTACTTTGTAGACTGGCTCCCTCCAGGTCAGCATTGGTCAGGTTGGCATTATCCAGACTGCTGCCATCTAAGCGGGCTCCCTTCAAATTGGCGCGGCTCAAATTGGCCTGGCGCAGATTGCCCCCCTCCAGAATAGTTCCCTGGAAGTTAGCGTCCTCCAGTTGGGCTTGCTCTAAGTTGATGGCCCGCAGATTTAACTGATTCAGTTGGGCACCGCGTAGGTTAATCCCCTGAAAGTTGCGATCGCCCGCTTCATAGCGTTGTAAGAATTCAGCAACACTGTTGTCAGCCCGGTCTGCCATCTCAGGAGTGGTTGTCCGCTGGGTCAACGTCATTGGACGGGGCAGACTACTGACCGCAAGGTTCACCTGGGACGGATCACCGTGTCTGTAAATCGCCCAGAGGTTGGTGCCCATCAAATTGGTGCCCGTCAGATCGGTATCCGTCAGATTCGCGCCGGTCAAATCCGCACCACTGAGGTTAGCAAAGCTGAGATCGGCATTTTGCAGATCACTATAGCTGAGGTCAGCCTCCCGCAAAATTGCTCCACTTAAGTTGGCCCCTGCCAGGTTAGCGGCTTTCAAGTTTGCCCGGCTGAAATTGCGTTCCCCCCTGCCATACCTGATCAGTAACTCACTGGCGGAGTTGACAGGTTGTTTTTGCATAAAATCAGGGATTGAGGCTTAATATGTTGCTCCTAGATCTTTATAGCAAGGACTTCCTCCCCAACGGAGTATGGACATTACCTATTGGAGAATATTTTAATATTTTAATTTCTTTATCTGAATTTCCACACCAGGGGAGCAGGTCGGTTCCAAAGTCTATAGAAATCTAAAGTCTATACAAAACTTTAGTCGAGCCTCAGACCGCCAGGGGGAGAGAAGCATCCACCAGGGTTAAAAGCGGCCCTGCCTGCTCCTGCCCAGTCACTGCCAAATCACTGTGACAGAGATAAACTCGCTCCTGTACCCGACTACAGAGATCCAGAAGGAGCCGGCGTAACTGTTCTTGATCCTGTTCCGGGGTGGGCTGAAAATGCAACTGGGGCTGTTTCAGCAGTAGGGGAGCACCCCAGAGAACCACACTTCCCCCCCCCTGCCAGAGCGGCCCACCCACATCCAGCCAGAAATGCCAGCGGTGTGTTAAGTGGGCATTCCGGTACTGAAAGGTCGAGGCTAAAGTAATCCCGCGCTGGGAACGACTCGGCCCAGACAGGGGAAAGGGATTCGCTGTGATCGTGCCACTACGCAACAGATGGATAAAGTCGCTGACGATCGCCTGCAATTCCATCGGCTGGTTTTGAGCAAGGCGGGTGTGAACGGTCCAGTAGTGTTGAGCCGTTTCCATTAAGGCCCGCAGGGTAGCCAGTTGGTCACGGTGGAGATTATTGGGCCAAAGAAATTTTTGAATGGCCCGATCCAGAACAAAAACCGGACTGAGGGTGAGATAGGGTTGGGTACTGGTAGAAAAATCCCGGCGCTGCTGCTCAACCCATTGCTGCAGGTCGGTATAGGTGATCGTTGCAACATAGCCCAACCGATCCCAGCGGGGAAACTGGGTAATCGGCAGCAGTTGGGGGTGGTCAGGATGGGGTTGAAAACAGTGATCCGCCAGTAGACCCGCCCGCACGGGATCAATTTTACTTTGGGCAGGCTGGTCGATCGCAGCGGGTAGTCCCGACAAAATCACCAGCAATTCTGCCACCTGTTCCCGTTCCACCAGTCGCCCACAACCAGGGTAAAGCAGGGCCAGCAGAGTTAATAAACTCCGAATCAGGGCAGAACTATTGAGCGGACGTTGATCATTGAGGGCTTCAACGCCAATCCCCTGACGCTGCAGCATTTCAGTCAGACTGTAGCGGGTAATGGCATCCAGACCGGGCCCGATAATGGCAATCTCCTGGGGCTCAACCTGACCGGACTGCACTGCCGTAAGGATCACCTTAGCGATTTGGCGCAGGAGTTGGGAGCGGGAAACGGTCTGGATCGACTGAAACGTGGTCGGCACCTCGATCGCCCCCTGGTACAGGTCCTCTAATCTCGCCATCATCCCCCCATCCAGCAGGGATTCAGGTTGAGTGGTTAACTCTTCCACCTGGCAGCGCAGGCTTAAACCGGCAAGATAATCAGGATCAGCCCCCAGTCCCCACCGAATTGAACCCTTGGGATTAAACGTGAACAGCCCCACCGCCCCTTGCTCAAGGAGGCACTCAAACAAATCACGGGCGATCGCAGGATAATTATCAACATCATCCGCCAGAACGGCTCGATAGCGTTGGTGCAGGTGGGTCTGGTAGTCGGGTTGGGGTAATAAATAACGCCAGTAAAGCTCCGTTAAGATCCCATAGGTGAGCAATCCCCGCTGCAAACACCAGTCTCGCCAGCCCAATAGCATTTCCGTCAAAGTGGGCCAGAGGTCTGGGTGGAGGGGAGGTTCGCTCTCGCCTTCTGCCAGCAACAGGGATAAATCTTCAAGGGGAGTGCTAGCAAAAGCAGCCAGTTGCAGTAAATCCAGTCCCCGCCGCACCATCCGTGGTCGTGAAACTCCTTCAATTTGCCAGCAGCCACGGTCAAGGTAGGATTGCCAGCAGCGAGTGGCCAATTCCTGTTCAGTTTCCGGTCGCAGACGCAGGGGAAAGTTGGCTGCCAGGTTCAACTGTTGGGTCAGTAGGGGCCAAAACAACATCACCTCATCTTCAAAAAAAGCCAGGGGTGTGGTGGAGTGCAGTCTCGGTTGTCCGCCAGTGGCCAGGGTGAGCCGCTCCAGTAGCCCAGCACGATTATCGGCAGTCGCAGCAAACACCAGGATGGCGGAACTGCCACGGAAGCGACGATGACCCCGGCCCGCAGCTTGGGTGTCTTGGCTTTGCCATTGCTGCAGCTGGGCAATTAAACGAGCCGTTTTACCAGCGCGGGCGTTACCCATAATCCAAAGGGAAGTTTTCACAGCTTTTCTGGTTGAATTTGCTCAGAGGGGCGATTTGCTACGATCCTAAATACCATGGATTGACATCCTCCCTCCCGCCCAAGCAGGGGTTGATAGATCAAAGAAACAAGACAGCCTTTTTGATCCCTCCAACAACATCCATAGAATTTAATCATAAAATATGCCAACAATTAATTTTCTATGTCAATCCATCTTAGTCGCTCCCGTTTATTTTAAATGTCTATAATTTACTCAATTTTCATCTCCCAGCTTTCATCTTCTCTGCCCGTTTCTCTTAATTTAGATCATGAAGACAAAATTTTTATCCCGGCTGAAGCAGTTAATTACCTCCTCGGAGCAGTGGTACTTGAACACTCCAGCAAGAGCAGTAGATGAAGCCTATGCAGCAGCATTAAAAATTAAACAAATTGAAGATGAACATTTCGGTGGTCGTCCGATCGCCCCAGGACAGCACAGCCAGTCGGTCTTTAATTTCTTTCAAGCCGAGTTGAATAAGCAGCTTAAAACTGTACGCATGCGGCTAACTGAGTTTAAGTTCTGCCAGCAGTTTATTAATGCCAATTTGAGTGGCACTGGCAAGTCTGCCCCCGATCGCCCTCCAACGACCCGACGCCTGAACAGCACGGAGCGGGAATCAGATCTCTATACCCTGGACACCTCTGCTGAAGTCATTAATGGCAAAAATCGAACCCTCACCCTGCTGGACAAACTGAATTTTATTGATACAGTTCTCAACCGCTATCAAGCCATCAACCCGGTTGATACCCCTACCGCTGGTCAGTCTGCCAAAAGTCGCCCCGCCAGAACCAGAATTGCTGCCCCTCCTGGTGAAGAGCCAATAAATTCCCCTTCCAGTGATGCCAGATACTCGGACTCACTGGACGAAGAGCAATACTTTTCCAGCGATCTGATGGGAGATAATCGGCTGGAAGGAGGGGGGTTTATTCCGCGCTCGATTTTGCGCACAGCCGATCGGTTTCGACGTGAACTGGATACCGATCCCTCCACCGAAGAAGCCATGATCCAGGATTTTCGCATGGCTAAGGCCCGAACCAGAATTGCGATCCGTTTTCTGCTGCTGCTGATTATCATTCCTTTATTAACCCAACTGCTAACTAAAACCTTTTTGGTGGGTCCCCTGGTCGATCGATTTCAACTGGCTGGACAAATTGAGCAGGTGATCAATGTCGATATTGAAGAAAGATTTTTGCAGGAAATGAGCCAGTTTGAGGAAAGACTGCGGTTTCAAAATTTGATCAGTGCTGCCCCTGCTCTTACGGCTGAGCAAATCGAAGCGCAACTGAAAGACAAAGCCCAGGAACTGGCAAAACAATACAAGTGGGCCTTACAGGAACCCTTGAAAAACATTCTTGCGGATGGACTGGCGGTGGGAGCTTTTGCCGGTCTTTTGATCTATGGAAAACCCCAAATTGCCGTGTTGAAGTCCTTTATGGATGACACGATTTATGGCTTGAGCGACAGTGCAAAAGCCTTTATTATCATCCTTTTTACAGATGTGTTTGTGGGGTTCCATTCTCCCCATGGTTGGGCCGTAATTGTCCACAACACATTACAGCATTTTGGGCTACCCCGGAATGAAGATTTTATTGATATGTTTATCGCAACCTTTCCCGTGATGCTGGATGCCGTATTTAAGTATTGGGTGTTCCGTTATCTGAATCAGATCTCACCCTCGGCTGTAGCAACTTACAGAAATATGAACGAGTAAGGGGTTCAGGTAGCTGCACGATAGGCGATCACGGCATAAAAAGGATCACTGCCCCCTGGATTAAACCAGCTTAAAATCGGCAGTTTACCGGGCTGGGCAATAACTTCAGGTTCAGTAAATCCGGGAATAGATTCAAAGTAGCGTTTCACCAGGGTAAGCCGTTCCGCTTCTGAGCTATCTCGCCAGATTTGAATCGCTTTTTGCCAGAACATCCGATTAGAAAAACTGACGATCGCCACCCCACCGGGCCTGAGTATCCGCTGGATTTCACTGAACACCGCCTCAGGATACTGCAGGTATTGAACCGAAACTGCGTTTAAGACGGCATCAAAGGATTTATCTGGTAGGGGCAGGCGGGGATTTTGATTTAAATCCTGGACGAAATAGTGATTCAGGCGGGGGTTTTTAACCAGTTCTTCTCCATTTAAGCCGTGGCCTTCTACATGCTCGAAGGTCAACTCTGCTGGCAGATGGGACACCCAGCTACTCATCAGATCCAGGATGCGGGTGTGGGATTGCAACCGCTGCCGATACAGATCAGTTAATTGCTGGATGAAGCCCTCGTCTACGTGGGTAACCAGGCGGAGAATGTCGTAGAAGAGGGGATCGGCGGAACCATCAAGTTTGGTGCGCTGTTCGGGTCGAAGGAGCATAATCAGGCTGAACAGCAACCCTTCTATTCTAAGAAAAGTTTTAAGAAAGTTAACGATGACGGTTGGTGAGATTTACCGTCCTACGCTCGTCAAGTTTTCATCCAGAACTTTGTTTGCAGCGTCCAGAGTAGCTTTTTCCCCCACGGGCTGCAGTTCTAAATCAGGTTCAGCCTCCTGCCGCTCATGCCCGTGAATGCCTACAAATACATCGTAAAGAAAGGATTTCCAGTTATCTCCTTCTAAGATGCCCAGGCTTTGCTTACAGCCTTTTTTATCAAGGAGAGGCTTTACAGCATAGTAAGCGGGTTGAAAATTGTACCAGGGAATCGAAGGCCAGAGGTGATGAATCAGATGGTAATTCTGCCCCATGATCAAAATATTCATCACCCGGCTGGGATACACCCGTGCATTGTGCCAGCGATCGCGCTCCCGGTGAGGGCGATGGGGAAAATAGTCAAAAAATAAGCCCAGCATCAAACCCACCAGTCCGGCGGGGGAAAACCAGAAATTAAAGATAAAGCCCAGTTGGTGATGGCTGGCTGCAAAGGCGATCGTCGCCACGACAATCAAACGGCTGATCAGCCATTCCCACAGTTCGTGATTGCGCCACAGCCGCCGCCGAAAGAAGAAAACCTCATGGTAGAAAAAACGGGGAGCAATCAACCAGAGCGGCCCACCGGTAGAAACAAAATGATCAGGGTCATTCTTGGGGTCATTAACATTAGCGTGGTGCTGCATGTGAACCCGCGTGAACACCGGAAAGACAAACCCCAGCATCAGGGCGCTACCATGGCCAAGAATTGCATTAGCCAGCGGGTTGCGATGGGCGACATTGTGGGAGGCATCGTGAATTACGGTTCCCGCCAGGTGCAAGGCCAGAACATTGAGGAAAAAGGAACACCAACCCGGCCAATCCCCGTAAAAGTGACCCGCAGTGGAGACGATCGCCAGACTGAGCGCAACAACAAACATCAATAGCGTCGGATTAAAATCTCCAGGAGGTCCCAATAACTCGCGGGGCACGGTTCCTGATATGGCTTTCTCCGACATTACTGCCCTTACTCCTGACTAATATCTGTGGGTCAAAGATCATCCTCCGGTAGTATACGATACCCCGACCTTTTTTAGCCACGCTATTGCAACTCATAGTCATAATGAGTATGATTAGAGCAGGGAAATCTATAAATGATTTGATCTAAAACTCGATCTCTTCCAACCTGACCCTGAAAATAATCATCGAGACTGTCCGCTACAGGAGTTAACCATGACAGCTACCCTTTCCAACCAGAAAACTGAACTGATTCAAGCCCTGAATCGGCAGCAGGCCAATACTCTGATTACTTACCTGAACTATAAAAAATATCACTGGCTTACCTTCGGCCCCCTCTTCCGCGATGTCCACCTGCTGTTCGATGATCAGGGCAGTGAGGTGTTTGCCATGCTAGATGAACTGGCGGAACGTAGCCTGATGCTGGATGGCACCCCAGTGGCTGATCCCGCCGACTATCTGCCCAAAGCAACGGTTAAACCTTCTGTGGGGGGATTGTCTGTGGCAGACATGATCAGTGAGGCGATCGCCACCCACGAATTGATCATCGCTGAAATGCACCAGGATGCTGACACAGCGACGAATGCAGGGGATATTGGCACCGCTGACCTCTATACCCGTCTGGTTCAGGTGCATCAAAAACACCGCTGGTTTCTGAAGGAGCTCCTGAAGAAAGGGGATGGGCTGGTCAGTTAAGCCATCTGCACCACTCTGCATTCCTGAATCAGGTTTGGTGCGGCGGGGGAGGGGGAACCACGATAGCGGTTTTGGCTGGTTCGAGGGGGCTGTGCTGGTCACCATAGGCCTGTTTCAGTTCTTCCAACCACTCATTCAGCAAAAATTTCAATTCCCCCAACACCGCTTGCTGTTGCACCTCTGTTCCCCAGGATTGGACAAAATGCTGAACTAAACGACGGCTCAGTTCGGTGCCCACCGGGTCTTCCATTGATGTGGTGAGGGATTGGTAAGCTGCCTGCACGATCTCATTCACCAGCCGCTCCAGTAATTGGTCGGGTAACTCCCCCACACCGGGCAACAGTTTAAGGCTCTGGTAAGCAGGGGAACGGTGTAACACACTGGCCAGACTATGGGTCAGGAGCGCTTCCACATCTGGTTGCACCTGGGGTAAAACCCGGTAAACCGTCAATTTAACCAGCAAAGTAGAAATTTCAGTCAGTTCATCAATGCTGTTGGCATAAATCTGGGGGTTACTGCTCGAACCTAGCCAGTTGAAATTGCCCTGCCGAATCGCTCCCTGCAGTTGACTCAGTACCCTCAGCACCACCGCCGTCGTCAGTTCTTCAGCCACACTGGCGATCAATCCCTGGCTCAGTTGCCGCCGTAAGCGCTCCAGATTAATCAGCCGGGCTTGGTCTAACCGTACCCCCACCGGGATAATCCGTAACCAGGCCCAACCGGGCAGCCATAACCAGAAGGGGAAAAATAGCAGCACATCGTACCATCGCCACAGCATTGCCCCCGTCCAGTCCAATCCCCGCTGGTGACGGCTAAGCCAGTGAGTTCTAACCAGAAATTCCAGCAAAAAGACCAGGGCAAAGGGGGTATCCAGCCAGCCGAAGTTATTGGTCAGATCCCCGCTTTCATCAATGGAGCGAAAGTAGTTGGTTTCCATTAAAGGAACGATCTCCCGGTTAAACCAAACCAGTTCCGATCGCCAGGTAGTGGGAGTAAGGTAAGCAGAACTCCAGAACCGCTCAAACGCCTGTTTGGAAGAAGCGCTGCGTTGTCCAAAGATGTGATTGCGCATCCGGTTTTTAATTTTTTCCAGCGTGCCGCTTTTATTGGCTCGACGGAAGGGATCTTGATCAACCATCTCCCGGCTCAGTTGGCGCAGATCCGCCAGGGTGTTTTGCACCTGAGGAGCACTTAAATCCTGCTGCTGCAGTTGGTCTGCCAGTTTTTGTACCGTTAATAAATACTGCTGGGTCTCCCGGTTCGGCTCAATCCCTTTAATTGGGTCGTAAAGACAGGTAATCGGTGAGGTGCGGTAGGTACGGGGCGGTTGATTGCTGGGCACAGAGCGATCGGGACAATCAATCTGGGGAACCGGCAAGAACACACTCCGCTGGATCAGGGGAATGGCGATCCGACCCTGTAGCCAGAAATCTCGCCAGGAAACGTAACTTAGATCAAACAACACCAAACCGAAGTTCAGGGTAGCCGCGATCGCCATCATGCGTTCAAACCAGAGTTGAGGGCGACTGAGGGGGCGTTCCAGCATGGCAGTCAGGGAGGAAGCTGTTAATGATGATGGCAACCAGGCGTATCCCCAGGGGCGGGAACCGGATCATAGCCACCGGGGTGAAAGGGATGGCAACGCAGAATCCGCCGCAGGGCCAACCCGCTTCCCCGCACCACCCCAAACCGCTCGATCGCTTCCATGGCATAGGCTGAACAGGTGGGCTGATAACGGCACTGGGGCAGAAACAGCGGCGAAATGAACTGGCGGTATGCCTGGATCAGGAGCAGCAGGACTTTTTTGAGCATAGACATAGAAAATTACTGAGGAGAGCGGGGCAAGCTGGAGCAGCGGATATTTTAGTCCGGGTCGATGAGCAGGGAGGAGCCCATTGAACTTACAGAAAAGCAGATTGAACTTACAGAACAATAGATGTAAACTAGGAATTCTGGCTGCAATATCGATATCGCCATTCTACTGTTTAGTTAGATTTAGAGAGGAACCTGCATGGCTCGTTATCGAGGCCCCCGCCTCCGAGTGATCCGTCGTTTAGGAGATCTGCCCGGTCTCACCCGTAAAGCTGTTCCCAGCCGCCGTGCCTATCCCCCCGGTCAGCATGGTCAGGCCCGCAAAAAGCGTTCTGAGTATGCTATGCGGCTAGAAGAAAAGCAGAAGCTGCGTTTCAACTATGGTCTCACAGAACGGCAACTCGTTCGGTACGTTCGTCGCGCTCGTCGGGTGAGTGGTTCCACTGGGTTAGCCCTGCTGCAATTGCTGGAAATGCGACTGGACAACATTATTTTCCGTCTTGGCATGGCTCCGACGATTCCTGCTGCCCGCCAGCTGGTCAATCACGGTCACGTTACAGTCAAGGGCCGGGTGGTTTCCATTCCCAGTTATCAATGCCGCCCTGGCGATGAGATTGGGATCAGAAATAAGGAAAACTCCCGCCGCTTAGCCGAAGAAAACCTGAAGTTTCCCGGTCTGGCCAATCTGCCTACCCACCTGGAGCTGGATAAAAACAAGCTAATGGCGAAAGTGAACAGTGTGGTAGAGCGGGAATGGGTTGCCCTGCAGGTCAATGAACTGCTGGTGGTGGAATACTACTCCCGTAAGGTCTAGAACCCAATCTGCTAGGTTAGAGCTAATCAGGTTCAGCCTTTAGATCCGAATAGATCTGGCTGCACACTTGGACAAAGCACCGATGGGGTAAACGATCGATGGCAGAAAGCTATCTTCTGGACAAACTGAAATCTGTTGAACTCACGTTTCATGAACTGACCCGGCGGTTGGCAGACCCAGAGGTAGCCACGGACCCGGAAGAGTTCCAGCGGGTTGCCAAGGCCAGAGCTTCCCTGGAAGAAACGGTGGACACCTACGACACCTGGAAAACGGTACAGCAACACTTAGCTGAGGCCCGTCAGATTGCCAGAGAAGCTGCCGCCGATCCAGAACTGCAGGAGATGGCGGTTCTGGAAGTGAATGAACTGACTGAAAAGTCGGTCCATCTGGAACAGCGGTTGAAAATTCTCTTGCTGCCCCGCGACCCCAATGATGATAAGAACATCATGCTGGAAATTCGGGCTGGTACTGGTGGTGATGAAGCCAGTATCTGGGCTGGGGATCTAGTCCGTCTTTATTCTCGCTATGCTGAAAGCCAGCGCTGGCGGGTCAAGCTGGTGAGTGAATCCCTGGGGGAAATGGGAGGCTTTAAGGAAGCTATTCTGGAAATTCAGGGAGAACAGGTTTACAGCAAACTGAAGTACGAAGCTGGAGTCCATCGAGTGCAACGGGTTCCAGCTACAGAAGCCTCTGGACGGGTCCATACTTCCACGGCGACAGTGGCGATCATGCCGGAAGTGGATGAGGTGGAAGTGAAGATCGACCCGAAAGATATCGAACTCACCACGGCGCGATCGGGGGGGGCCGGCGGTCAAAATGTCAACAAGGTGGAAACAGCCGTCGATCTGTTCCACAAACCCACTGGAATCCGAATTTTCTGTACTGAGGAGCGATCGCAACTGCAAAACAAGGAACGGGCCATGCAAATTCTGCGGGCAAAGCTCTACGAGATGAAATTGCAGGAGCAGCAGTCTGAAATTACCAGTCGTCGTCGTTCCCAGGTGGGGACAGGGTCCCGTTCTGAAAAAATTCGCACCTATAACTATAAGGACAACCGTGCCACCGATCATCGCCTGGGGCAAAACTTTCCGCTCAATCAGGTTCTAGAAGGAGACATAGAAGGGATCATCCAGTCCTGCATTACCCAGGATCAGCAGGAACAACTGGCAGAACTGGCAGCGGCTACAGCTTAAATTTAAAGGCTATAACTATAATTGCAGCAGATAGATTTTGACACCTACCCTGCGGTAGAACCCATGCAGTAACAGCCAGGGTTACTCAGGGTGTGCGTCAGAGTTGAGCCAGTGGGCAGATTAGCATTGCTCGGGCGATCGGCTTTATCCCTACCACAGGTTGCCTGCGGTCTGGTCTAGCTCAGTCAGTTGGACAATAACACAGGTTTGAGTATGGATGGTCCCTCCCCTGTAGCGCAGCAAAATGACATCCTAATTGTGGACGACGATCCCAGCAGTCTAAAGTTGCTCAAACACCTGCTCCAGGCAGAGGGCTATCAGGTTCGTACAGCTAAGAGTGCAGAGCTGGCCGTAGAAAACATCAGCCAGGCATTACCGGATTTAATTCTGCTCGATACAACAATATCCAACCTGGATAGTTTTGTCTTTTGCCAGCAGTTAAAAGCGAAACTGGATTATAAAGATATTCAAGTCATTTTTATTAGTTGTTTGACGGAGAGGGACGATCGGGTCAGGGTTTTTGAGGCAGAGGGGGTAGATTATATTTTTAAACCCTTCTCCAGCCAGGAAGTTTTGGCTCGGGTTAAAACTCACCTGGAGTTGCGAAGGTTAAAACGGCAACTGAACTGGCAAAATCAGGAATTACGCCGCTCCCAGGCAGCTCTGCAGGAAAGTGAAGCCCGCTACCGGACGATTTGCCAACTGGTCTCGGACCATGTATATTCCTGTCAGATTACGGCAGAGGGAGAAATTGTTAATGAGTGGTCTACAGCCAAATTGGGCGGGCTGACGGGGCTTGATCTAGAGAATTCAACCGGGGTCGAATCGGAGGAATTGAGCTGGATCCATCAGGAAGATTTGCCCATCTTCGAAAATTTTATCGAAAACCTGCTCAGCCACCATCAGCCAGGAACACTGGAGTACCGGATTGTTACTCCCCAGGGGGATATTCGCTGGATTCGCGATCGGATTTTACCCGAAAGAGACGAAAAAGAACAGCGGGTGGTTCGCATCCTGGGTGCCGTTGAGGATATTACCGAACGCAAGCAAGCAGAGCTGGACTTACGCACCACAACCTCGCGTCTGAGTATTCTGATTGCAAGCTTGCAGGCTGGCGTACTGGTGGAGGATGAACAGCGCCGTATTGTCCTGGTCAATCAGGAATTTTGTAATTACTTTAGCCTGCCGGTTCCACCTCAGGTGTTGATTGGGGCGGACTGTTCCCAGGCAGCGGAGCAGAACAAGCATTTGTTTGTGGACCCGGAAACTTTTGTTGAGCGGATTGATCAGATCCTGAAACAGCAGCAGGTGGTGGTGGGAGAGGAACTGCAGATGCAGGACGGGCGCACCCTTGAGCGAGATTACATTCCCATCCTTTCCCCGGAGCATCGTTATCAGGGCCATCTCTGGCAGTACCGCGACATCAGTTCGCGCAAACGCAATGAAGCCAAACTCCTGCAGCGGGAGGCTTACCTGGAAGCTCTGGTGGAAGTGCAATTACAGTTACTCATGTTTGAGGGCGAACCCCAGGGCTGCTTGCAGCATCGACAGAGAATTTACCAGAAAGTTTTAGAACCTCTAGGCCAGGCTGCGGATGCCAGTCGAGTCTATGTGTTTGAAAATCATTCCACACCGGAAGGTGAACTTTTGACCAGCCAGCGGGCGGAATGGTGTGCCGAAGGAATCAAACCTGAAATTGATAATGCGAACTTACAAAATGTTTCCTTAGCAAATGCCCTGGACGGATGGTTTACTCCTCTGCTTAAGGGTGAACCCATTCTGGGGTTTATGGCTGAATTACCCCAGGCGGCCCGTCAGCTCTTAGAACTCCAGGAATTTCGCTCGATCCTGCTAGTTCCGATCATGATTCAGGATTCCTTCTTTGGCTTTATTGGCTTTGATGATTGCCGGGAAGACCGCTGCTGGGAAGCCACGGAAGTCCGTTTTCTCTGGGGAGCAGCAACCTCCCTTGCCCTTGCGCTAGAGCACAATCATTCCAAACAATCCCTGCGGGAGAGCGAAAGCCGGTTTCGTTCCCTGGTCGATAATGTCCCCGGTATCATCTACCGTTGCCTCAGCAATCGCTCCTGGACAATGCTTTACCTGAGTGAGCGAATTTGGGAGGTATCTGGCTACAGGGCTGAGGAATTTATTCACGATCGGGTTCGTTCTTTTATCAGTATTGTGCACCCGGAAGATGTTGAGCGTGTTCTCCGCATCAGTGAAGAATCCCTGGCTCAGCGGCAAGCTTACATGATGGAATATCGGATTATCCGGGCGGATGGGGAAATACGCTGGGTTTATGAATGTGGGCGGGATGTGTTTGATCTTCAGGGCAATGTGCTCTGGGCCGATGGAGCTATCTTTGATATCAGCGATCGCAAAGCAGCAGAAGTTCAACTAAAGTCTTCTTTGCAGGAAAAAACCGCTTTACTCCAGGAAGTCCACCATCGGGTCAAGAATAACCTGCAGGTCATCTCTAGCCTGCTCCGGTTGCAATCCCAGCGGGTCAGTGATCCTCAGGTCAAAACGACCCTGGAGGACAGTCAGAATCGGGTCATGGCCATGGCCCTGGTGCATCAAAATCTCTATCAATCTGATGACTTTGCCCAGGTCAATTTAGCCGTCTATATTCATTCCTTAGCCACACATCTGTTCAGTGTGTTTGCCATTGAGCGGTCGCGGATTGACCTGCAAATTGAGGTGGATGAGCAGGCGGCCATTCCCCTGGATAAAGCGGTTCCCTGTGGCCTGATTTTGAATGAACTGCTGACCAATGCCCTCAAACACGGCTTTCAGTGGGGCCGTCGTAGCGGCAAAATCGTGGTCAGCATCAGCACTAGTCCATCCTGCCTCACCCTTCAGGTCAGCAACGATGGTGAACCCTTACCTCAGGACTTCAACCCGGAAAGTAGCCGCTCAATGGGTCTTAAGCTGGTGAAGGTGCTGGTTGAACAACTGTTTGCCACCTTCAAAGCTGAGCAACAGGAAAACACCGTCTTCAGTCTTACCTTTGATCCCCAGCGCCAATAGGGATGGAAGCTTGTTCATGATTGATTCGCCAAACCCCGCCCAGTTCATCCGTCAGGTTGGCAAATATCTGCCGCTACGGACAGTATTGGTGATTCCCTTTGTGGTGCAAATTACGCTGGCGGTTGGCTTGACAGGATATTTATCCTATCGGAATAGTCAGGAGGCGATCAATCAACTCGCAGCCCGACTACGGCGGGAAATCAGCGATCGGAGCAGCCAGCACCTTGATCTTTACCTTTCTACGCCCCGCAATCTCAGCCAAAGTCTGGTCAATGGGATTGAAGATGGATTATTCGGCGAACGGGATTTTCAGCAACTGGGCCGCTTTTTCTGGCAGCAGGTGCAGCTTTACTCCGTCGGCTATATCAACTATGGTCTGGTTTCAGGAGACTATATTGGGGCTGGCTATCTGGTTAATCCCACGAACCCGAAAGAAGTGATGATCGGCGAACGGTCTCCAGCCACTGGGGGAATTTATATTGACTACAAGACGGATACGCAAGGCAATCGTTTGCGTGCCATTCCCGACCCCACTTACAACTTCCAGGAGGAGGTCTGGTATAGCGAGACCATTCGGGCCAAGCGTCCCCTTTGGAGTGAGATTTACGTTTGGCAGGGGAACGATGTCAGCAATGTCGTGGCGATCGCGGCCAGCCAGCCAATCTATAACCAGAAACGACAAGTTATTGGCGTAGTGGGAATTGATTTAATTCTTTCGGATATTAGCAAGTTCCTACGGCAGTTACAGATTGGTTCCGGCGGTAAAATTTTAATTCTGGAGCGTAATGGATTACTGGTAGCTAGTGCAGGTTCGGAACCGACCTTCAAAGTTGTTCAAGGGATACCGGAACGTCTGAGTATTTTTCAGAGTTCTGACCCCCTGATTGCCGGAACAGCCAGCTATCTTCAAGCCAGGTTTGGCAATCTCAAGCAGATCGGACAGGCGGAACAGTTCCAGTTTGCCCTTAAGGATCAGCAAGTTTTTGTAGAGGTGATGCCCTGGCAGGACCCCTGGGGATTGGACTGGCTGGTGCTGGTGATCATGCCGGAATCAGACTTTATGGAGCAAATCCATGCCAATACCCGCACTACAGTTTTGCTCTGTTTGCTGGCCCTGATGGTGGCTATTATGCTGGGACTGGCAACCTCCCGCTGGATCACCCAACCTTTAATGGGCTTAAGCCAGGCCAGTCAAGAGATCGCTCAGGGCAATTACGGACAGCAGGTGGAGGTGCAAAATTTTAGAGAGTTGAGGATTCTAGCTACAGTCTTTAATCAGATGAGCCAGCAACTTCAGACTTCCCATCAACAGTTGGCTGAGTATTCTCGATCGCTGGAAGCTAAAGTCAGGGAGCGCACCCAGGACCTGGAATGGGAAATTCAAGAACGGTTGAAGATCGAAGCCCAAATCACTAACTCACTCAAGGAAAAAACGGCTTTACTCCAGGAAGTCCATCATCGGGTCAAGAATAACCTGCAGGTCATCTCTAGCCTGCTCCGGTTGCAATCCCAGCGGGTCAGTGATCCTCAGGTCAAAACGACCCTGGAGGACAGTCAGAATCGGGTCATGGCCATGGCCCTGGTGCATCAAAATCTCTATCAATCTGATGACTTTGCCCAGGTCAATTTAGCCGTCTATATTCATTCCTTAGCCACACATCTGTTCAGTGTGTTTGCCATTGAGCGGTCGCGGATTGACCTGCAAATTGAGGTGGATGAGCAGGCGGCCATTCCCCTGGATAAAGCGGTTCCCTGTGGCCTGATTTTGAATGAACTGCTGACCAATGCCCTCAAACACGGCTTTCAGTGGGGCCGTCGTAGCGGCAAAATCGTGGTCAGCATCAGCACTAGTCCATCCTGCCTCACCCTTCAGGTCAGCAACGATGGTGAACCCTTACCTCAGGACTTCAACCCGGAAAGTAGCCGCTCAATGGGTCTCAAGCTGGTGAAGGTGCTGGTTGAACAATTGTTTGCCACCTTCAAGGCTGAGCAAGAGAAAAACACCATCTTTATTCTTACTTTTAATCCACAGCACCCATAGCGTTCCACTCCAAACGCCCCGCCCATAAGCCATTTTAACTTTTAATTTTATTGCAAAGTTTGAACTTGATTGAGTAAATTACGGGCTTCTTGAGAGGCTTGTAAACTACCCTGTTTTTGATAAAGAGATATCGCCTGTTGCAGATCGCCAATTGCGCTTTGTTTGTCACCACTTAAGGCACGGGCAACCCCTCGATTATAGTAGGGCGTAGGATCGCTGGGATCAAGTCGAATTGCCTGGGTAAAATCAGCGATCGCTTCTGGGAAATTGCCCTGAATAGTTCGGGTGGTGCCGCGATTGGCATAGGCAGTTGAGTTATTAGGATCAATCCGAATCGCTTGATCAAAGTCAGCAATCGCCCCAGGATAGTCCCCCTGAATAGTACGAACAGTTCCCCGATTTGTATAGGCTTCCACAAAGTTGGGATTGCGCTGCAAAGCCTGGGTATAATCCGTCACGGCGGCGGCATAATTTCCCTGTTGCAGATGGTCATTACCCGTGTTGAAATAGTCATTGGCATTGCGTAAACTATCCGGTGGATTGGTTGCCGGTAGATTGGGAGTCGCAGGGGAACTAACTGCAGGAGAAAGGGCAGCTTGTACTGGGGAAATTGCCGTAACTGTAGCTAGGGCGATCGCTGTTCCCAACATGGGTAAAAGGCATTTTAAACCGGACTGTAAATAACTCGATCGAAACTGAATGTTCATGTTCTTCTCCTGATTGAATCCCCTGTAATTGAATCTCCTGTAGATTGCTGCAAGGCCCTTCCCTGAAACCAGGATCAGTACCTATTGACATTAATCCAGGTTAATAATTCCAACATACTGACCTTTTACTGATCCTAGCGACCTCGCATCAGTTAACCTCATTCAAAGGTTGTGGTCCGTCCTACCTACTTCTACAGCGTTTTCCAAGATAGTGAAACACATGCTGGGCACTGCAACCCCTATTGGCTAGAGTTTTTGATGTGCCTCATCCGAGTGGAAAACGCTGTAACTAACTGCGAAAAACCGTTGCAGGATCAACCTGGGTAATTTTGCGAATCGCGAAGACTGAGGCGGCAAAACACATCAATAGGGTGATGCCAAATATAGTGGCAGCAGAAAAGGGGGTAATTAGGATTACAATGCCCTGGGTTGCGATTGCCTCAGCCACTGCCAGAGAAAGTAAAAGACCGGGAATATAGCCCAGAATTGCCATCCATAAAGCCTGCTCCCCAATCACTCCATAAATTGTCCAATTAGACGCACCGATCGCCTTCAGCGTGGCAAATTCCCGCAGGTGTTCTGAAACAGATGCATAAAGAATCTGGCCAACCACAACTGTTCCCACCACGATGCCGATCCCTGCTCCTAAGCCCAAAACAATGCCAATCCCCGATCGCTGTTCCCAATAGGTTTGCGTTTGGCGGGCCATCTCTCCTTTAGTGAGCACCTGAGTCTCGGGTAGAGCAGTTGCCAAGCGTTGTTTTAGTTGATCTATATTCATCCCCGCCTGGGCTTGCACTAACACATAACCAATCTGATCAGTGGTGGCTAAAGGTTGTAATTGGGGTGGAAAACTGGGCTGAACTGGCTCACACTCGACACCGGGTTTTGCCACAGAACAGGGTAGGTTTGCAGCCAGGGGCGAAGAGATATAGGCTTTAGCATTGAGCAGGGAGGTTAAGAGAATAGGGCCAAAAACCAGGGATTTTGTGCCTTTGGTATAACCAACTACGCGGGCTGGTAAAGACCCAATCACCCCTCGATCGCCCGGTTGCTCAATTTGTAAATCCTCCCGGCTATTCTGGTCAATACTCACACTATAGGGGCGGCCCAGGTCTGCAATTTTCCCCTGAGCAAAACTGACAGGAGCAAACAATTGCCCGAGGGGATCAATTCCCATAAAAGTGACGAGGGTAAGACGATTGTGGGCGGTGCGCCATAGCCCTAACCAAACAATTAATGCCTCCGCTCGCTGTACTCCTTTGACCTGACGGGCCTGTTCCAGATTGGTGAAGTTCAGAGGTGGGGTGAGATTTAAATTCAACATCCCTTTGGAGGTGATCCACAAATCTGCTCGCGATCGCACAATCAGCTCAATTGTAGAGCGAGTAAATCCCTGGTAAATTCCTGTTTGCAAAGTCACTAAAGTTACAGCAAAAAGGATACCTGCCTGGGCAATAACTAGTCTGGGAATATTCTCAAAAAGGCTGTCTCTGGCAAAACTTCCCAGCAGCCACCTTGTCAGCACAGCCATAGGAGTATGGGGGTCCCGATCGGTGAAATTGACTGTCTTCTACTGCGCGTCAAATCATCAAAATTAATATATTTAATTGTACAATTTCGACCAGCTACCTTACTCTTTCCCAGGGTAAATCAAGCTCAACCGGGTTCTCTTACTATTGATATAGAATTAACTATTAATTAATGCTGGAAACCCCAAGATAGGCTCAATCACGTGCATAACCCTGGTCAGCGGCTCGGATCACGTATCATCGCCAGACCCAAATCAGTCTTTTCTACGGTGCTGCAGTTCAGTTGGCTATCCAGGATGAGTCCTCTGCTCCTCTTGCTGGCGGGCATGGCGATGGGATTGGCTACTCCTCCCCTGAACTTCTGGGGATTGGCCTGGATTGCCCTGGCTCCCCTCTGGGTGATGGTGCGGCAGGCGAGAGGAAGGATTTTCCTGGCGATGAAATGGGGGACATTGTGGGGCATGGCTTACCACGGAGTTGCCCTACGCTGGTTGATCGGCTGGCATCCCCTCACCTGGTTGGGAATTAATTGGTGGGCAAGCCTAGCCATCGTTCTGTCTGCCTTTACTGCAGTTATCCTCTGGGGGGCAGCCATTTCAGCCATCTGGGCGGGGGGCATGGCGGTTTTAGACCGGGTTTGGACCAAACGTTGCTTATCTTCGCCTGGGAGTTGGACGGCTAAGATCTGGCTTGCACTTCTCCATCTGTTGAGTGGGATCAGCCTCTGGTGTGGACTGGAATGGTTGTGGAGCCGATCGTTCCTCTGGTGGACATCTCTATCGTTAACCCAAAGTCCCGCCGATCGCTGGATTTTACATCTGGGCCAGCTCTCCGGTCCCAATATGGTTGTGGCCGCTTTAGTGCTGGTGAATGGGCTTTGGGCTGAAGTCTGGCTGCTCAACCGCAGTCTCCGTTCTACGGGTCAAAAAGCTCCAATTGCCCTTTACTTGATTCCACTAAGTTGTTGTCTGGCCTTACATCTGTTAGGGGGATGGTTATCCGCGCAGCCTTTAATCACCTCAGCAGAAACAGCCTTAAAAGTTGGGATTATTCAGGGCAATGTACCCAGTTCCATCAAATTTTCACCCCAGGGTTTGCGCCAAACGATCGACCGCTATAGCCGTGGTTATCAACAATTAGCCAACCAGGGAGTTGAGGGAGTTTTAACACCGGAGGGGGCATTACCGCTGGTCTGGACTGACCCTGCCAATCGCCAACTCAGTGCCTTCCAACAAACCCTTCGCGATCGCGGTGTTGTGCTATGGCTGGGCGGTTTTGGCCGCAAGGAACAGCGGATCACCCAGAGTTTATTTACCGTCACTGCAGCATCCCCAACCTATGGGCGTTACAACAAAGTCAAGCTGGTTCCCCTGGGAGAATACATTCCGTTTGAAGGGCTGGTGGGGGGTCTGGTGCAGCGATTCTCCCCTGTCAATCTGGGGATGAAACCGGGAGCATGGGATCAACAGCTGGAAACCCCCTTTGGACAAGCGATCGCTTCCATTTGCTACGATTCAGCTTTCTCCCCTCTCTTTCAAACCCAGGCAGCCGCAGGGGGACAGTTTATCCTTTCAGCCTCTAATAATGATTCCTTCCGCTCCACAGCAATGATGGCTCAACACCATGCTCAGGATGTGATGCGGGCGATTGAAACCGATCGCTGGGCGGTTCGGGCCACCAACACGGGCTATTCTGGCCTTGTCGATCCCCATGGTCAAACCCACTGGTTATCCACGGCCAATACATACACAGTTCACGCAGCAACGATCTACCGCCGTCAGACGCAAACCTGCTATGTTCGCTGGGGCGACTGGCTCACTCCAGTGCTGGTCATGGCAATCGTTTTAGCTTATTATTTCTACAGATGAAGGTTTGATTTACCAGGATTGGGGGGAGCAAAAGAGAGATGCGGATTTCTTATCGCCATAGACAGCGGTTGTTGAAGGGATTCTTGGGGCTAATCGCCGTGCTGCTGATCTTTCTACTGACTGTCCAGACCACTTACAGCCAGCCAGACTCCAATTCCGTTCTACCCTCTGCACCAGCCAAGCCCGCCGCGGACCATCCTCAAACCACTCCAGAGGGGGCGGTGCAACTAGGAGGGCAGAGGGTATTTGTATTTACTAACCGGATCGGGCCATTAACCCCCGTAGAACGGGCCCAAATTGTTTCTACTCGCTTGCAGAGGGTTGCTGATGATCCCCAGTTTCAACCCGGGAATCTACGGCTGAAAGAGGAATATGGCGGGATTAGCATTGCCACTAATAACGAGATCATAACCTTCATTACCCCCGCCGATGCCAAAGCTGCCAATCGCCCCATCCAAGACCTGGCCAATGAACGCTTAGGGCAAATTAAGCAAGCCATCCGGCAGTATCGAGAAGATTATAGTCTGCAAAGTTTGGCTAAAGCCTTACTATCCAGCGCCCTAGCAACTGTGTTACTGGGGTTAGTCCTCAGGTTCTTCTTTTGGGCATTTAGAAAGCTCTTGAAGTCGATCGACTCCCCCCAGGTCAATCGTTTTCTAGTCTTAAGATTCAATGATGTCGAGCTAGTCCCCGTAGCCTGGACTCGCAATGCCGTGCTAGGGTCGCTTAAATTTATTCGATTTATCCTACTCCTCAATATTCTCAATATTTATATTATTTTTGTTCTCCGTTCTCTCCCCTGGACAAAGTATTTCGCAGTTTCCTTACTCGGCTATATTCTCACCATTCTGCAACAGGGATGGCAGGCATTTATAGACTATCTCCCTAATCTGCTCTCCATCGTTGTAATTGGTGTGATCACTTATTATTTAATTAGCTTTACCAAGGTAATTTTTGACGAACTGTCTAAGGGTGGCTTAAGCATCCCTGGTTTTTATCCTGAATGGGCCGAACCCACCTATAAACTGGTTTTATTCTTAACCCTGGCTACAGCGGCTGTGGTGATTTCCCAATACTTACCTGGCTTTCGTTCACCCGCAGCACAGGGAATTTCTATCTTCTTTGGGGTTTTGTTGTCTTTAGGAGGAGCTTCTTCCGTCGCCAATATCGTCAGCGGTGTAATTTTAATCTATACCCGTGCCTTCCGAGTGGGAGATGTAGTCAACATTAATGACGTGATGGGAGAAGTGATCGAAAAAAGTCTGCTGGTCACCCGAATTCGTACCCCCCACCAGGTGGTTGTCACTTTTCCTAATAGTGCAGTAGCAACTTCTCTAATCAGAAACTTTTCAACCTCTGCACAGGAAGAAGGAACGGGCTTGATTTTACAAACAACTATCACACTTGGCTACGACATTCCCTGGAGAAAGGTGCATCAAACCCTGGTCGAGGCTGCTCTTAGAACAGGGGAAATTTTATCAGAACCCCAGCCCTTTGTGTGGCAAACCAGCCTCAATGATTTTCATATCAGTTATCAACTAAATGCCTTTACCCGGAGTCCAAAACTCATTCCCTTCATTTATTCTGAATTACATCAGCATATCCAGGATTGCTGCAATGAGGCTGGAATTGAAATTCTTTCTCCTGCTTACTCTGCTTTGCGGGATGGCAACCCCAGCACCATTCCAGCTTCTTACCTGCCCAATAACTATATTGCTCCCGGCTTCAATTTGACAATGGGGCAGCAACCTCAACCCCCCCAGAAGAACAATTAAATCATTATTGCTCTTCCTTTAGAAAGACTCCTGCAGACATCCCCGTGGTAGAGGGAATAAAGCCAGGCGATTGCTAATCTGAACGTGTTAGCAAAACTTTTGGAGAAACTGAGCAATGAATATTATTGCCTGGATTATTCTGGGATTACTTGCTGGTGCGATCGCTAAGGCGATTTATCCCGGCAATCAGGGGGGTGGTATTCTCGCAACGCTAATTCTGGGAATCGTGGGAGCATTTATTGGTGGCAGCCTGGGCACATTTCTACAGACAGGCACACTAACCCTGACAGCGGCCAGTCTAAGTATTACGGGTGTTGCTCTTGCAGTTTTAGGGGCAATTATTGCGATCTGGATCTGGGGTATGCTCAGCCGGCGGGCAGTATAGGTCAACTCGTCAGGGTAAGCAAATTTTGGTTCAGATTTTGTTTGACAGGTCTTAGACAGGGGGTGCATCTGCGTCCTCTGTTGATCTGTTGATTTTGATCGGTTGAATTGTTGACATTTAATTGTGGAAGTAGGTTATGAAACTGTTAACTTCTATGGTGCGTAAACTCCTATCAGCAATCTTGATTGGAGTTGTTCTGCTCACCACGGCTTGTAATAATGGCAATTTGCAGGGAGCAAGACCCAACAACCCCCCTGTGCAAATGGGAGCCAGTAATAATCCCTATAAAAATGGCGGTGATGCTTATACAGATTACAAAGCTTCCACTGATCCAAAGCTAAACTCGGCAGTCAAAGCAGGAAGCAACCGGGCAGATTCATCCTCTTCTAACCAACGGCTGGCAGCTCGTGGCAGTGATTTTCGTCAGCTAGATGCCGAAGACAATGCTGAAAAATTACTCTATCCGGGACGGGAAACAAAGGGTGCCACGGCCCCAGCTATTCCTAAAGCTGAACGAGAAGCTGTTCTGAATGATGCCAACAAAATTCCAGCAGAAGCCCAACCCATCGTCGATCGCAGCGATCCCAATGCCCGCATTCTGGAAAAGACGGGTCAAGCCTTCAAGGATGCCTCTGCGTTCTTAAAGGATAAAGCCGATGAAGCGGGGGCACGTCCTGAAATGCAGGCCAATCCTGGTGTGCGCCGCAATGCAAGCTAAGTCCCCTAGAGGGTTGAGTTTACGATCAGAAATTTAAGGAGAAGATAAATGCAAGCTTTCTTCAATTGCAGCAAGAGAATACAACTGGGCAGGCTGTTAACTGTTCTGTTTGCCAGTATCTGTTTGTTGGGCAGTACGATTTTTCTGAGTGGCACTGCTGAAGCTAATGTCCAGTCCCGTATGAATGTATCCCAAACAGAGGGTTATTACCAGAGCAAAGGCGCTCAGCATCGCCATGATCCGAATGATGGCCGCGGTTTTTATCAAGCTAAAGAAATCGGCCAGGGCAGGCAAATGGCAAGCCATCGCACGATCGGCAACGATAAACCGGAAGGTGGTTACTATGCCAGCCAGGGGGGAATGAACAAATACAGCGATGTTGACCCCAGAATGAATACCCGTGCCGCCGATAAAAAAGCTGCAGCCATGGTCGATCGCGCCCAGAAAAATCTAGAAAAACGGGTGGATAGTGTTGACCAGTATGTGGAAAACTATCGTTCCGGTGCACCAATTCAAGAGCGAACCCGCCGCTTAGGTGAAAACATCAGTGAAGGGCTGGAACGGTCTCAGGAAAATGCTAAAAATGTTGGCAAAAGCTTGGCCCGAGACTACCGGGAAGCGACCGAGGGTTTAAAAGAAGGCATCCCTCAAGTCACGCAACAAGCCGCTGATAATGCCCGTAATACCGCTAGAAACCTGGCAGACGATACGAAACAATCTCTCCGTAATACCTCTGACAGTTAGTTCTACCATCGCTGTTGGGTCAGCACCTTAGTCATCCCCTCAAGGCAGGGAGTGAATCGGTGGCAAAACCATTAATCCGCTCCATTAAGTAATTGGCTCGTCCAAGATCAATCTCTTCTTCTCAATCGGAGGAAGGGATTTTTTTAGCAGTCCATCTTTAGCAGTCCATCTTTAGCAGTCCAGCAGAGTCACTTCCCAAACCAGTTGAGGTTGAGCGTAGTTGAGTAGATGCTGGCGGGCTTGCTCTAACCTGTGCAAAACCTGCAGCCATCCATGAGATCGTCCCGCTTGTCCATTGTGGCCTCCCCCGCCGGCCTGTTGCCAGCAAAGGTGTTGCAAATAATCCACCAACCAGAGCTGGCTCTCCAGATCCAGGGTTTGACTGATCTGGCGGGCCAATTCCAGGGCAGCACGGGGAGAAGACGGTAATGGGTTACAGGCTTGCAAGACTTCCGCTGGAAGGGTTTGTAGCTTCTGCCAGTGGTTGATCGCCGCACCGGGACTCCCCTGAGCCATCTGAAGAATCAGAGGGTGATTTAATAACTCGGCATAGGGGGTTGGCTGAATCACCTGGGCCAGTTCTGCGGGAGGAAGGCGGTAAAAGGGAACACGCTGGCAGCGGGACACCAGGGTGGGCAAGAGGGACCGTTCACTGGGTGCAATTAAAATCAGGGTGGCCTGACCCGGTTCTTCCAGGGTTTTGAGTAATCCGTTCGCCGCCGCTTCATTCATGGTTTCTGCCTGCTCCAGGACCACCAGCGATCGCAGGGCTTCCAGAGGAGCGCGACTGACAAAACGGCTAATCTCCCGCACCTGCTCCAGACGAATTTGGGGACGGGATTTGGGCGGCGGTTCTCCTTTGGCCTGCAATTCGGATAGGGTGACGAGTTTACCCTGCACCGTATAGGTGGGTTCGATCCAGAGTAAATCCGGGTGGTTTTGAAACGAGGCCCGCCGCTGCGGGGAAGAAGTACTACTTAAAATTAACTCTAAAAATTGCCGGGCAGCTAATCCCCGACCCACCCCATCGGGCCCGGCAAATAGGTAGGCGGGGGCAATCCGTTGTTTAGCGATCGCCTGGGTAAGAATTTCGACGGCTTGCGGTTGACCAATTAAAGCATCGAAACCTGGGGATACCACTGCCATAATTTTTCTTCCAGAATACGCTGAATTTTATCCGCTACCATCGCTTCCGGCTGACTGGCATCAATGGTGACAATCCGCTCTGGGGCCGCCTGGCTGAGGGCTTGAAATCCCTGTTGTACCCGCTGATGAAAGGCAATCTCTCCCCGTTCAATCCGATCCAGTCCACCCCCACTTTGCTGCAGCCGTTGCCGCGATCGCTCTAATCCCATTTCCACATCCAGATCCAGCCATAGGGTCAGGTCGCTGGTCAAGCCATCCGTGGCAATCTGATTCAGTTGGTCAATCAGGACCAAACTCAAACCCCGGCCATAGCCCTGGTAAGCAACCGTAGAATCGGTAAAACGATCGCAGAGAATCAGCCCCCCCGCCTCTAGATGGGGTTGCAGTCGAGTTGCTACATGCTGAGCGCGATCCGCCGCAAATAAGAGCAGCTCCGTCCGGGATTGAATCGCATCCTCCGGGTCGGAACTCAGTAACAACTGCCGCAGTTTGATCCCCAGAGTGGTTCCACCGGGTTCACGGGTGACCAGGAGGGGATTGGCTAAGCTGGGGAGAACCTGCTGGAGCCGGGCCAGCCAACCACTGCTTTCCAGCCATTGTTGCGATCGCTGCAGTTGGGTCGTCTTACCGCTGCCTTCACCACCTTCAAAAACAATCAGTTTGCCCTTCATACCAGAAAAATAAATTGTAAATTAATCCTAAAGACCTGCCGTTCCAGGGGAGCAGCCTAAGGTAGATTAGACCAGGCAGTCAGCAACCTCAATAGCTAAACCCCATGGCTAAACCACAGGTCGCCTAAGCCCGGAGTGTTATGAACCGGAAAGAGGGATTAGTTATTATAGGGGCAATTCTCGATGTCAACCTCCGGGATTGGATATGGCACGTTACACCCATTTTCTCACCGTAGCCCTTCCGAGTGGGCAGTTGCAGCAACAACTGGTGAACACGCTGCAGAGCTGTAATTTGCAGATCATTCATACTACTGAAGATTATTTGATGGCACGGGAAACCCCCAGTGGCATTCCTTTTGCCCAGTTGGTCACGGTCGAGGTTTTGATTGACAATACCAGAGCAACGGAATCCTCTACGCACCTCAGCTTTGTGGTCAAAAATGAAGAATTGCCCTTGAAGACCAACAACCATTGTTTTCGGATGTATCAGCTGATCAGCCGCGCTTTCGTCGAGAACAAAAACTGGTCCTTACTGGAAGATGTGGCTGGACTGCAAACGACCTGAACCCCATCTCCATCTGAGCGAAAGGGAATTGATCACAACGCACACCGAACTGAAGGCCATCATCGCTCCTGCCATTGCCGGACTCAGCACCACCCCCCAGCCGGGTAACAGCACTCCCGCCGCCAGGGGTAAACCGATCAGATTGTAGCCAAGGGCCCAGAATAAATTCTGCTGAATTTTTCTAAACGTTTGGCGACTGAGTTTTAGTGCAGCCACCACACCCGTCAGTTGGGCTTCGGAGTTGCGACCAGCCATCAAAACAATTTGAGCTGCTTCAACCGCCACATCCGTACCACTGGCCAGGGCCATCCCCACCGTCGCCTGAGCCAGAGCCGGAGCATCATTAATCCCATCCCCCACCATCGCCACCCGATGGCCCTGAGCCTGCAGTTGGGCGATCGCCTTAACTTTATCCGCTGGACGCATCTCTGCCCAGATACAGTCTGGTTCCAGCCCCAGAGGTTGTAGCACTTTGATCGTGGCCTGCCGTTGATCTCCCGTCAGCACTTTGACCTGCAAGCCCATCGCTTTCAGTGCCGCAATGGTTTCCTTTGCCTGAGGGTGTAAAGGATCAGCAATGGCCATGCCTCCAACCAATTGTCCCCCAACTCCCACGTAGACGATCGTCTGGCCCTTAGCTGCTAACTGGTCGGCTTTGAGTTGCTCCTGAGCCGGAATTTCAATCCCCTGTTGGGCTAACCAGTGGGCCGTCCCCAGGCAAACCCACTGCTCTTCTACCTGAGCGGCCACCCCCAATCCTGCTTCCGTGACTGCCCGTTGGGGGGTGAGTAAGGACAATTCCCGTTGATGGGCTGCCTGTACAATGGCCAGACCCAGAGGATGCTGTCCCCCCGTTTCCACACTGGCCGCCAATTGCAGTAAGCGATCGGCCGTCCAGGCATCTGCAGCCCCATCCGCCAGCCAGATCTCTACCACACTGGGTTTGCCTCTAGTCAATGTGCCGGTTTTATCAAAGACGATCGTATCCAGGTGATGCACCTGCTCCAGCACATCCGCTCCCCGAATCAACAAACCCCGTTCTGCTCCCAGGCTGGTTCCAACCAGAATGGCGGTGGGTGTGGCTAACCCCAAGGCACAGGGACAGGCCACCACCAGAACAGCGATCGCCAGTTTTAAGCTCAGCAGTAGGGGCGCTTCCGTCACTGGCTGGGGCAGGGCAGCGAGATCAAACCAGTGGCTACCCAACCCATACCAGAACAGAAAAGTAACCAGGGCAATGGCCATCACCCCATAGGTGAAATAACCAGCCACCGTGTCAGCCAGGCGTTGCACCGGAGCTTTACGGGTCTGGGCGGTCTCTACCAGGCGGATAATCTGAGCTAGGGCCGAGTCTTTGCCGGTATGCAGGGCTGCGATCGTCATGGCAGCGGATTGATTCAGACTGCCTCCCAACACCGTATCCCCGGCGGATTTAGCGATCGGCAGGGGTTCGCCACTGAACATAGACTCATCCACCAGGGTTTGCCCGACCAGAACCTTGCCATCCACGGGGATGCGATCGCCAGGTAACACCAGCAGTCTGGCTCCCACCTGTACCTGATGGATAGGAATTGACACACTGCGTTGACCATCGGCTAGCCAGCGGGCGGTACTCGGCTGCAGAGAGAGCAATTTTCGCAGGGCTGATTTAGCTTTTCCCCGCGCCTGTTGTTCTAGCGTACGTCCCAGCAGGATAAAGCCAATCATCATCACTGGCTCATCAAAAAAACACTCCCAGTTCAGGGCCGGAAACAGGAGCGCCACCACACTGGCCAGATAGGCGGAAAGGGTACCCAGCCCCACCAGCGTATTCATATTTGGCACCCCCTGCCACCAGCCTTTGGCCCCTTCCCACAGGATGGCCCGCCCCGGTCCCAGTAAGGCCAGAGTTGCCAGTCCCCAGTGAAACCCGATCGAATGCAACCCGATCGAATGGAAGCTAATACCGGGATGGAAATCTGGCAGCGCCATGCCAGCAATTTGGCCTAAATGCCCCAAACCAGAGCAAATCACCAGCACCGCCGCCATCCCCAGTTGATAGAGATTGGTCAACAGTTCCCGCCGTTCCTGCTCCGTATCCCCTGCCCTCAACAGCTCCTGAGCCTGCACCTGGGTGGGAAATCCCGTCTGGCTGAGGGTGGTGGCCAGTTGTTCGGGTTTGATCTGGCCCGGCTGATACTCCACCATCGCGGTCTGGGTGACCAGATTGACCACGGCAGTGATCACCCCCGGTTGCTGATTTAAGCGTTGTTCCACGGCTCGAACACACCCGGCACAGCGCATCCCATTTACGGTTAGAGCGATCGTCTCGGTGGGCTGCTCCGTTGGGGTGGAAGCAGATTCCCCGGAGGAAGGGAGGAAAGAGGTTGGCTGCATAAATCCAGTCCGCTTGTTATCTATGACGATCAAAAGGGTCTTGATATTGTTCTCAGCCTAACGAATCCTCCCCCACCTGCAGTTCAAGACTTAATTATCTCTTTTGCTTTGGTCTGGGGATCTACTGATTGGGGATCTACTTTACGCCCATCACTTCCAGGCCCTCAACCCCAGATAAGATCAGTTCAGAGCAAATCATGGACATCAGGATGACAGCACGAATTCATCCCACGGCGGTAATTGAGGCAGGGGCCCAGTTAGGGGCAGAGGTCACGGTTGGCCCATTTACCTACATTGCAGCAGAGGTGCAGGTGGGCGATCGCTGTGTGCTCGGTCCCCATGTGACGCTGTTAGGACACACTCGTTTAGGAGAACATTGCCAGGTCCATGCCGGGGCAGTGCTGGGTGATTTACCTCAAGATCTTGCCTTTAAGGGGGAAATCAGCCAGGTGCAGATTGGCGATCGCTGTGTGATTCGGGAAGGTGTGACCATACACCGGGGCACTAAAGCCGGAACAGTCACAACGGTAGGCCATGATTGTCTATTAATGGCAAATAGTCATCTGGCCCATAACGTCCAGTTAGGTAATCGGGTCATTGTGGCCAATGGGGCCTTGCTGGCGGGTTACGTGGAAGTGGGCGATCGAGCCTTTATCAGTGGCAATTGTCTGATCCATCAGTTCACCCGGATCGGCCGCTTAGCGATGGTTTCCGGCGGCGCTGCTTTGAAGCGGGATGTGCCACCGTTCTGTATAACCCCAGCCCTGGCTTTCAATCAAGTAATGGGCTTAAATGTAATTGGCTTGCGGCGGGCGGGCTTTAGGGCAACAGATCGAAACATTCTCAAGGCAGCCCTGACCACCCTTTACCGTTCCGGCTTAAATGTTTCCCAGGCAGTAGAAAAGTTGACGACAGACTTTGACTCTCCTCTGGTGGAAGAACTCTGTCAGTTTATTCGCGCCTCTAAATCGGGGATCTGTCACTTTGTGGGGGGTGAAAAACGCAATGTTCTGGATCTGGATAACCAATCCTGACCATTGAGGAGGGATCAGGCCTCGAGTATTTGATTCATGCTTAATTTCAAATGGGGAAAGATCGAAGAAACGATCGGTTCATCCCCCTTAAAAGCAGTGGTTTGATAACGACCGCTTGTATCCAGGACATGAACGAAAACTGTTGGGGTTTTGGGATTACCAAGATAGGTTCTACTACCAATGGCGAGATAATCAATGATCCAGTATTCTCTGATCCCCAATCGTTGATATTCATCCAGCTTGTCAACATAATCATCTTCCCAATTGGTTGAAACCACTTCCACTGCCAACTGCAGGGGTTCCCGCAACGCGGCGTAGGCCAACCGATTGGAACGCCATAGGCTCAGATCGACCACACTCAGATCGGGATTGCGCCCCTGTTCTCTGCCATCTTTAGTTTGGGTTGCTACAACAATCCGATCGGAAACTTTATAGTTGAGGTTGCCAGAGCGCACCAGCTCTTTCAGGCTATCAGCAATAAAATCGGCAATGTCATCGTGCTGCCTGGTGGCTGAAATTCTCACAATTTCTCCATTAACCAGTTCATACCGTCCGTCTTCGGGATACTGCTGCAGAAATTGCTCAAAGGTCAACTGGGCTGGGGTTACAGTCGTCATTTTAATTCCTCCCTGGACTAGACCACTAGCCTCCAGGTTGTCCAGATACGAATTGCTCTCATCCTAACCGATGATCTGAATCGATTTTTACTCCAGGGATAGATTATTTGGCTGTCGGGAATTACTGATTACGATTCTGTTGCCCCAGCCCAGAGGGTGGATGAAGGCAAAAAAACCCTCAGTCCAGCGGGCGGGTTATTCCTTAGGCTGCAGTTGCCTGAGGGTTTTATATAGTTCCGGTAAGCGGCGGGAGAGACTGAACACTCGTAGCCAGAGCAGATGGGGCATTTCCGGGTAACCAGAAACCACTGCTCCAGCCTGGATGTCATTCATAATTCCAGTTTTGGCTGTTGCGATCGCTCTTGTGCCCAGCTTAACTCCATCAGCGATCCCGACCTGTCCAGCCAGCACCACCCCCGCACCAAGTTGCACCCGTCCAGCTAAGCCAGTTTGACTGGAGATTGCACAGTTTTCCCCAATCTGACAGCCGTGCCCAATTTGGACGAGATTATCGATTTTTGTGCCCTGGCGAATTCGGGTTTCTCCCACCGCTGGTCGATCGATCGCACTATTACAGCCCACCTCTACGCCAGCTTCCAGTACCGTACAACCGGACTGCTCCATCTTGAACCAGCCTTTTGGTGTGGGCACAAATCCAAACCCCTCCGCACCAATCACGGCTCCACTGTGAATCACACAATCCGGACCAATGCGACTGCGCTCATGGATCACACAGTGGGCATGTAACACCGTACGATCCCCAATTTCTGCTTCAGAATAAATCACCACCTGGGGATGGATACAGCAACCCGCACCAATTTTGACCCCCGCGCCGATCGTGACGTAGGCTCCGATCGCCACATTTTCCCCCAGGCTGGCCGTTGGATCAATGACCGCCGTGGGATGAATAGTGGCAGGGGGACGAAAGGGCTGGTAGAACAGCGCGATCGCCTGGGCAAAGTGGAGACGGGGATGGGGCGTGGCCACCCAGGCAATCTGATGGGCCGTCGCCAGCTCTTGCAATTTCTCAGATTCTGGCAAAATAAGCCCACTGGCGGCTGTACTCTGCAGTTGCTCACTATAGCGTTCAGACTCAATAAAGCTAAGCTGACCCTTGGCTGCCGCTTCCACCGCCGCGACCCCCAGCAGGTCTGGATCGAGGGCAGGGGCAATGGGCAAACTGGTGACCTCTGGGGAAAAACCTAACTGCTGCACAAGCTGACTGAACTTCATCCGATCACCTTCATATCCTTAATCAACCACTGCCCCCGTTGCCGCACCAGAATATACCGAACTCGGTAACTATCTGTGGAGGAAACGCCTGGTTGCCAACTGCCAGCATTCGTGGGAACGGCCAACTTCATTATTTCGCCTGGTCATTCTTTCCCTGTAGTCTTTTAACAATTTGATATAGTTCCGGTAAGCGATGGTACAGGTTGGCAGCCCGCAAAAAGGATTTATGGGGTATGGCCGGATGACCGGAAACAGTTTCTCCTGCTCCCACATCTCTGATAATTCCAGCCCTCGAAGTTGCAATTGCTCTTGTGCCCAGCTTAACTCCATCAGCAATCCCAACCTGTCCAGCCAGCACCACCCCCGCACCGAGTTGTACCCGTCCAGACAAGCCAGTTTGCCCCGCAATTGCACAGTTTTCCCCAATCTGACAGCCGTGCCCAATTTGGACGAGATTATCGATTTTTGTGCCCTGGCGAATTCGGGTTTCTCCCACCGCTGGTCGATCGATCGCACTATTACAGCCCACCTCTACGCCAGCTTCCAGTACCGTACAACCGGACTGCTCCATCTTGAACCAGCCTTTTGGTGTGGGCACAAATCCAAACCCCTCCGCACCAATCACGGCTCCACTGTGAATCACACAATCCGGACCAATGCGACTGCGCTCATGGATCACACAGTGGGCATGTAACACCGTACGATCCCCAATTTCTGCTTCAGAATAAATCACCACCTGGGGATGGATACAGCAACCCGCACCAATTTTGACCCCCGCGCCGATCGTGACGTAGGCTCCGATCGCCACATTTTCCCCCAGGCTGGCCGTTGGATCAATGACCGCCGTGGGATGAATAGTGGCAGGGGGACGAAAGGGCTGGTAGAACAGCGCGATCGCCTGGGCAAAGTGGAGACGGGGATGGGGCGTGGCCACCCAGGCAATCTGATGGGCCGTCGCCAGCTCTTGCAATTTCTCAGATTCTGGCAAAATAAGCCCACTGGCGGCTGTACTCTGCAGTTGCTCACTATAGCGTTCAGACTCAATAAAGCTAAGCTGACCCTTGGCTGCCGCTTCCACCGCCGCGACCCCCAGCAGGTCTGGATCGAGGGCAGGGGCAATGGGCAAACTGGTGACCTCTGGGGAAAAACCTAACTGCTGCACAAGCTGACTGAACTTCATCCAATCACCTTCATGTCCTTAATTAACCACTGCCCCCGTTGCCGCACCAGAATATACCGAACTCGGTAACTATCTGTGTAGGAAACACCTGGTTGCCGCTGTCCATTGGCGTAGTAATCGGCGATCTCATCAATCTCGGCCACCACTTCCACCTGTTCAGGGGCCGTTGCGGTTACAGATTCAACTTTTAGATCCTTAAGTTGATATTTCCAGTGGATTTGTTGGCTGCGATCCTGCTGAGCTGTACTGCGCCACCGGGATAAGGCCGGTTCTGCCAAGATCTGGTCTAAATTGGCGATCGTATGTTCCTGTCCCAGAGCCTCCGCTTTGAGCCGTTGCCAGTCTTGAATCACAGTTTTCGCCGTCTCAGAGGTGAGCGCTCCTGAGGCAGAAGCAGAACGGATGGGCTGGGGGGTGACCCCACCGGATCGAGGAGCAGGAATGGGAACGGGGGGTTCGGTCAAATCTAACAGGGGAACAGGGGTAGCGCTAATAGTTGGGGAAGGGTCAGGCGATGGCGTTGACCAGAGGTTCTGCATGATTAAAACCAACCCCCAACCCCCTAGACCTAGCCCCAGTAAAAGCAAGGCGATGACCAGAACATTAATTTTGCCAGGGCGACGGCGGCTCCGGTGTGCTTTCGTTGTGCTGTGGGAGGCGCTGCGGGACGTGCGGGACAGACTGCTCTGGGAACTGCGGGAGAGGCTCCGGGACGTGCGGGACAGACTACTGCGGGAAGGATTAGGGGTTGATGCAGAGGATTTGCTATTGAGGGCAGGGGCACTGCCATTGGGGTGGGAAGAGGGAACGCTGCTGGAAGGCGGTGGAGACAGGGGAGGCAGGGGCACTTGAGGTAAATCCCACGGGGTTGCCAGCGGTGGTTCCTGGGCTGTAGGAACGTCCATTAAGGTGGTTCCCCCAGTTCTGGTTGAAGTAGACCAGCTGGAGGTTGACCAGGCGATCGTATCCGTAATGGGATGGGATGCTGCCTCAGGACTGTTATCACTCAAGCCTTCAACCACTAAACCAGAACTGCGAACCGCAGAGCGATCGTTAACCCCAATCGATCGGGACAGGGCTGGATTAGCGTCTGTTCCAAAAGAACTTGAAGGCTGTAATCCCACCACATCCCCTTCCAGGGCTTCCAGATAGTGCTGAACCTCCTCGTTGGCAAAATAATCTTTTAAGACCACAGCTTGCTGATTTAGATCCCGAAAGTAGGGATAGACTTCATCCCCTAACCAGCGTTCGGTGTAGTGATACAGTCCGGGTAGCAAATCGGGGGATTGCTCTGAAGCCTGACGAATAAAGGCCAGCGTTTCAGCATCCTGGGTCTGTTCCAGGGCTTGTAGGGCCTCCTCAGTCTGTCCCAGCAAAAGCATACAACTGGCCTGTTCCAGGTAAACATCCTGATGAATGCTTAATCGGCGCAGCATCGCCTTGGCCCGCCGGATCAACGCTGGTTGTTGTTCTGCAAAGCCCCGCGCAATCAGCGCATAGACCGCCAGATAGGTGCCAACTGCAGAGGGACGACGGGCTTCGGCTTCAAACAGCTCCTGTTGCTCTGCGACGGTTAGATAACTCCGCAGTTGTTGGATAAATTGTAAAAAGCTATCTACATCTAATCCCGACTGGTCATTACCCGTCCCATCAATCCCCCCCCGTTCTATCAACATTGCTTGTAAAAGCGTTAATCCCTGGGGGCGCGCCTCAGCCTCTTGCAGGGGTAAAGCCAGCAACTCAAGAATGCGATAGGGACGGAGGCGGTAAAGATCGGCTCGGATCTGGCTTTGGGCATCTGCAAAAAGATTTTCCCGAACCAGTAAGTCTAGTCCCTCCTGGAGCACCTGGGCCGCTTTTTCGTAATAGCCCTGCTGCCACTGCTCCCGCCCCAGTTCCATATCGGTGAGAGCCACGCTGAGGACAATATCGGCTTCTGCAAGGGTAGAACCGACATAAGGCCGCCTCAAGTCAAGTTTGCCCTGCAGCAGGTAAGGTTTACCCACCTGTAAAACCAGATCGTATTCCCCCAGTTCATAGAGCAACAATAAGGCTCCCCCCAGTTGATGTTCCTGGATTTCAAGACTGGTGATCTCAGAGAGAGTTGTCTCCTCTGGTGGGCTGGCCTCGCCATCTAACGCATAGGTTTGCGAAAGGAATTTACGGTCATAACTTTGCCGTTGTTCCGGATCAGAAAGGGTGGCGTAGGCCTCCTCCAGTAGTTGCTTACGAGCCGTAAGGGCTGCGCTAGAATACTGATAACGCGGCAACTGTTGCAGGCGATCGCTATGGGCCTGCTGGATTTGCTCAAGGCTAGCCTGGATCGGGATGCCCAGAATTCGGTAATGGTCGAGGGGGATTCGCACAGTCCACGTCCTTGACAGTGAGCGACAAAGATAACTTATATTATCGAAATCTGACCTAAGATTTATAAAGATAACCGACAAAACGACTGTTTGATTTTTGATACCTGAGGGAGGTATTTTGATGGAGGATACCTGATCGATTTAGCCCGATCACCAGGTTATCAGTCAACCTTTTTCAGCCAACCCTTCAGCTATAGCTTTGAGGATAACGTCATCAATGGTTCAGGAACGCCCATTGCCTACATTACCCACCCCGACCACCTCCATCAGCCGTGAGGAGGGATTAGTCCTTTACGAAGACATGGTTTTGGGGCGTTACTTTGAGGATAAGTGCGCTGAAATGTACTACCGGGGTAAAATGTTCGGCTTTGTCCACCTCTACAACGGACAGGAAGCGGTGTCCACCGGGATCATTAAAGCGATGCGTAAAGATGACTATGTTTGCAGTACCTACCGGGATCACGTCCATGCCCTCAGCGTGGGGGTGCCGGCCAGAGAAGTGATGGCGGAACTCTTTGGGAAAGCCACTGGATGCAGCAAGGGTCGGGGTGGCTCCATGCACCTGTTCTCCGCCGAGCATCATTTACTGGGCGGTTTTGCATTTGTGGCAGAAGGAATTCCAATCGCAACAGGGACAGCGTTCCAAACCAAATATCGCCGGGAAGCCATGGCTGATCCCACCGCCGATCAGGTGACGGCCTGCTTTTTTGGGGATGGAGCCAGCAATAATGGTCAGTTCTTTGAATGTCTGAATATGGCTGCCCTCTGGAAGCTACCCATCCTATTTGTTGTGGAAAATAATAAATGGGCGATCGGCATGGCCCATGAACGGGCAACCTCCGAGGTCGAAATCTACAAGAAAGCGGAAGTTTTCAACATGCCCGGTGTGGAAGTGGATGGCATGGATGTGATGGCGGTCCGTTCTGTTGCACAGGAGGCGATCCGCCGGGCGCGGGCTGGAGAAGGTCCCACCCTGATAGAAACTCTGACCTACCGCTTCCGAGGCCACTCTTTGGCAGACCCGGATGAATTGCGTTCCAAATCAGAAAAAGAAGCCTGGTTGGCCCGCGACCCGATTAAGAAATTTGCTGCTTATCTGGTGGAGCAAAATCTAGCCCAAGATAAGGAACTGAAGGCGATCGACAAAAAGATTCAAGCCGTGATTGAGGATGCGGTTAAATTTGCCGAAACTAGTCCTGAACCCGATCCCAGTGAGCTGCATCGCTATGTCTTTGTAGATGAGTAGGTCTTTGTAGATGAGTAGGTCTTTGTAGATGAGTAGGGTTTAAAGGGAACTCATTTGGGGGGTATTTAAGGATCGATGAAAACACTGTGGTTAGCTTCTGGTCTTTCACTCCTGCTCCTCTCTGGGGTCGGGATAGCTGAAGCTAGGTCGAAGAAAAAGCAACCCACGACTCCCCCCCCCCTGATCCCCTCCCTGAATGATCTGGTCAATCCCTCTCTGGTGCCTGGGTTCCCCAACCTTGACCCGTCTACCGGGTTTACCCCCAATACAGCTTCCAGTTGCGATCGGCTCTCTTCCTCCATCGATCGGATCACCTGTTTACAACGCTTTCAAGATAAGTCCCTCGCCCCTGAAGCCTTAGATAACAGCACCCCAGTTTTGCCCGTTCCCCCCAACGGCACTCCCCCACCCCTGTCTAATCCCACCGCCTTGACTCCCCCACCCCCACCCACTGCTCCTGGATCTGGCTCTGTTGTTCAGCCCAACTGTCCCCGTGGCACCAGCCTGCTCCTCCTCCCCGGTGGCTACGCCTGCCTTAATCAATAATCTATGGTTGTCTCTCTCCAGCCGGTCTCCAGCTTACCCCCGCAGATCCGTCCCACGATCCAGTCCCTCCAACCCGATCTGGTTCAGTGGCGACGACGATTGCATCAACGTCCAGAGTTGGGTTTTCAGGAACATCTGACCGCCGCCTTTGTCCGCGAGAAACTGCAAGCCTGGAACATCGACCATCAAGCGGGGATTGTGGGCACCGGGATTGTCGCCACGATCGTCGGTCATGCCCCCGGTCCAGTCCTGGCAATTCGGGCAGACATGGATGCACTACCGATTCAAGAGGAAAACCAGGTTCCCTACCGTTCCCAACACGACGGTAAAATGCACGCCTGTGGTCATGATGGTCACACTGCGATCGCCCTGGGAACCGCCCACTACCTGGCCCAGCACCGTCATAGTTTTGCCGGAACCGTCAAGATTATTTTCCAACCCGCAGAAGAGGGACCGGGAGGTGCCAAACCAATGATTGAGGCGGGGGTGCTGCAAAATCCCCAGGTGGACGCGATGATTGGTCTGCATCTGTGGAATGTTTTGCCCCTGGGAACGGTGGGGGTGCGCAGTGGTGCCCTGATGGCAGCCTGTGATCGGTTTGAATGCACGATTCAGGGCAAGGGGGGACATGGGGCTATTCCCCAGCAAACGATCGATGCGGTGGTGGTGGCCGCTCAGTCCGTGATGGCGCTGCAGACCATTGTTTCCCGCAATATTGATCCCCTGGAAACCGCGGTGGTGACGATCGGCCAACTCCACGCCGGTACGGCCATGAACGTAATTGCTGATACCGCCACGATGAGTGGAACGGTGCGCTATTTTAATCCCCTACTGGCGGAACTGGTGCCGCGTCGGATTGAAGAGGTAATTGCCGGGGTGTGCCAGAGCCAGGGAGCCACCTATGACCTCCAGTATCGTCACCTCTACCCAGCCGTGATCAACAATCCTGGCATGGCTGAACTGGTGCGCTCTGTGGCTGAACGGGTGGTGGATACCCCTGCAGGAATTGTGCCCGACTGTCAAACCATGGCCGCCGAAGATATGTCTTATTTTCTTCAAGCCGTTCCGGGATGTTACTTCTTCCTCGGCTCAGCCAATGCAGATAAAAATCTGGCCTATCCCCATCATCACCCTCGCTTTGACTTTGACGAAACGGCTCTAGGTCTGGGGGTAGAACTTTTCGTTCGCTGTGTTGAAAAATTCTGCAATCCCCATTAAAGTGCGGGTAACAGCCCTGATCTGCCGATCCCATGCCTTTAACCATTCTGATTGTTGACGATGAACCAGGGATTAGCCTTTCCGTCAGTGATTATCTGCAACTGTCGGGTTACTCCGTCGTGACCGCTGCCAATGGCAAACAGGCACTAGAAATGCTGAATCGCTATCAACCCCACCTCCTGATCACCGACATTGTCATGCCAGAGATGGATGGCTACGACCTGGTGCGTCAGGTGCGCCAACAGCCGGCCTTTCGCCTCCTGCCAGTAATTTTTTTGACGGGCCGTAATAAAACCAAAGAGCGGATTCGGGGCTATCAAAGTGGTTGTGATATCTATCTGTCCAAGCCGTTCGAACTGGAGGAACTGGGAGCGGTGGTCCGCAATCTCCTCGATCGGATGCAGATGATCCAGACGGATTGGCATATTCGGACTAAATCGCAAGCGCGGGGTGAAATGGAAACCCTGGCGGCCTATCAACAATGGGGTTTAACCCAGCGCGAACAGGAAGTTTTGACCCTGTTGACTAAGGGATTATCCAATGCCCAAATTGGCGATCGGCTGCATTTGAGTGCCCGCACGATCGAGAAATATGTCAGCAGCCTGCTGCAAAAAACGGAAGTGCATAACCGGGCGGAATTGGTGCGCTTTGCCCTCGAACATCACCTGCTGGTGCCTCAGGAAGAGGGACTCTCCTAGTCTCAGCAACAGGGAACCGGGGAAGAGGAGATGCCAGAAATCAATCCATGGAAGTACTGATAGCGGCGAAACCTGGGGTCAGACCTTGAGCACATGCTGATAAAAATCTTCCAGGCGATCGAGATTGCGGGTCAGGCTGTACTGTTCGACCGCCCGCTGCCGTGCTTTTTGCCCCAGGATTGGCATCATTTCTGGATGCTGGCAGAGCAGGGGCAACAGGGTACATAACTCGGTTTTCACCCGTTTCAGATCCAGGACAATCCCCGCTCCCCGCAGCGCGTCCCCATCTGCCCCCACATCCGTTGCCAAACAGGCCAGACCACAGGCCATTGCTTCTAACAGAGCCAGGGATAATCCCTCCACAAAAGAGGGCAAAATAAAGCCATCCGCTCCCCGGAGAATTTCAATCCGACGGCATTCATCGGTAATTGAACCCAGCCAGAGAATACTATGCTCCGGTCCGTAGGTGGACATCAGGGAGGTCATTAAAGCCCCAGCTCCGACAATCAGCAGTTTGCAGCGGGGGGGAAGAGCCGCCTGTCGCCAGGCCCACAGCAGTGCTTCTACATTCTTTTCCAGGGCAACTCTCCCCATGTAAACGAACAGCCGCTCGGCGTTAAATTCGGCTTTAACGTTAGACACACCGGGAGAATATTTCAGCACATCCACGCCATTGGGAATAATGGCTAACCGCTCGGCGGGCACCCCTAAGCGCACTAAAAAGTCCCGTTGGGATTGGGAAAAGACGATCACATAGTTGTAGTTGGCCAGAAAGGGAGCATAGAGGGAGTACAAAAATTCCTGGGTACGGGCGGAGAGGTTACGGTGTTTATCGCTGAAGGGGGCATGAAAGGTGGCCACCAGGGGAATGCCCAGGTCAGCACAAATTTCTGGCAAGACAAAGTCCAGGGGGGAAAGGGTGAGGGAGGCGTGAACCAGATCGGGTTTGAGATTCTGGAGGGATTCCACCAGCACTTTATTAGCCCGCAGGGTGGGAATGGTATAGACCTGAGACTTATACAGAAACGGTAGGGGAACCTCCTGTGATTCTGCTAAGGCTTCCAGCGGAGATCCCTGAGTGCCCTGATCCGGTTCCAGAGCAAAGTGCAAGAAGCTGACCTGATAACCGCGATCGCGGAGGGCATTGGTAATTTCGCGGCTGTAAGTAACATTACCGCAGGGAGGGGATTTTTTCCCCAGCCAGGCAATATGCATGGAAGCGCCAGTGAACAGAACTATGGATCGATTGTAGAGGAGCTTTGCATGGAGATGAACCAGGTGGTCACCCCACCGAACAGGACGATCGCCCCCAGCCCCAGCAGAACGGGTTGCAGACCGACCAGGGTTTCCGCCACACCGGCCAGGGCCAGGGGGAGGCTGAGGGCAATATTGACGGCATTATTTTGTAATCCAAAAATCTTACCCCGAATTTCCTCTGGTGTTTCTTGCTGGATCGTGGTCTGCATAGGAATACCCACCAGGGCGGCACAAATGCCCAAAGCCAGCAACAACAGCAGCACCGGGACAAGCCGCAGGGTAAAAAGGGATAAGCTACTCAGCACCCCCGCCATGCCCACGGAGCCAAATAAGCTGAGTTGATGATGGCTGAAGCGATGTTCTAGAGAACCCAGCAGTAAGGCTCCCCCCGCCATGCCCACCCCCCCAGCGGCCAACAAAAAGCCAAATTGAGAGGCCTTCAACTCTGGAATCAGTTCCGCCAACCGCACTACCAGTACCGCCAGCGCCGCAAAGACAGAAAACAGAATCACCAGTTGTAACAGGGCTGACCGTACTCGTTTTTGTGCGTGCAGATAGCGCAGCCCATCCCGAATGTCCTCCCAAATGTGGGGAAAGTCAGCGGATTCCAGATCGCAATTTTCTCGGGCAGACATCAGTGAAAGAATGACTCCCGCGATCGCATACCCGCCCCCTACCAGCAGTTCCTTGCCCCAGGAGAGATGGAGGTGAAAGCTCTGGGCCAGTCGATCGGCTAAAGCTAAGAGAGGGTCTCCCGCTGCAAATCCAAGGATCACCGCCGCCATCATCGTGATCGTATACAGGGAGTTGGCACTGAGCAACTGGTTCCGCTCCACAATTAAGGGCATGACCGCTTGTTCTGCTGGAGCAAAAAATTGGGTCAGGGTTGATACCCCAAAAGTAACAGCCAGTAAAACCCAGAAGCCAATGGGAATTTGGGCGATCGCTCCCCAGCCCTGCACCAGCCAGAGCAACAGGGGCAGCAGCAACACCAGTCCTCCCCGCAACAAGTTGGTCAGCACCAGAACCTGCTTTTTAGACCAGCGATCGACAAACACCCCGGCAATGGAGCCGAACAACACAGCGGGAATGGTGAAGGCCACCATAATCGCCGAAACCCATCCACTCACCGATTGTTCAGCGCTCTGAAAATGAGTGGTAATCAGAGCAATCATCAGGACCAGGTAAATTTTGTCTGCGATTTGAGAAAAAACCTGTCCAGCCCAGAGTTTGAGAAAGTTGCGGTTGCGTAATACGGCCAGTAGACCCTTTTCCTGCTCTGGGGGAGGAGATGAGGGTAATTCGGCCGGGGGCGGCAGCGGTTCTGGGGGGGGGGAAGCGGGGGATTCCGGTGGGATCGTGGTCGTTTGCAACAGGGAGGACAGCAAAGACCAGTCCAGTTCTTCCGATTGGCTGGGATAAAAGCAGGGCTGTCCCAGGCTCGGTCGTCCCAGGCTCGGTTGTCCCAGGCTTGGTTGTCCTAACAAGGAGGGAGCGGCCAGGTCGAATTCAAAGTCAGCAGATCGAACCATGATTCACAAGAATACAGGGGCAGAGGTCAGGAAAAGGCGGAAGACAGGGGGGAGAAACAGGCATCCATCAGCACAGCCGAACGAATGGGGCGATCCAGGTAGGACTGGATATACTGGCGCAGGGTACGCTCGATCGCCAGCCAGACCCAGGTGGGGTAATGGGAGGGCGGTGGCAGGTCTGACCAGGACACCGGGGGAGAGGACGGCAGACTGGTGGAAAGGTATTGCAGCACTTCCAGTTCGATCGCGGTGAGGTAAACGTGGGGATGTTCCAGAGCAGGGGTTGAGCGGGAGGGCACTGCAGGAGTTGACTGTAATTCTGCAGCAGGCAGGGAGAGGGCTTCAACCGGAGAAGTCACGGTTCCCCCGGCCCGATAGCTGAAACCAATCCGCCAGTCCGGGTCAGTGTAATCGGGGGTGATGGGGCGACGGGTCAAACAACACTGCTGTACCTGGGGAGCAATCCCAGCCCACTCCAGCAGGTGAAACACGGCTCGGCTGAGAACGGCCAGCACCTCCTGTTCGGGAGACTGTTCCAGCCAACTGAGATAGTAGCAGAGCAGATCAAACAATTCGACCTGGGGTTGCTCACTCAAGGCCTGATAGATCACCAGTTCGGCCAGGTATTGGCTGGCAGTCAGGGTGGATAGATGTTTACTCAACCCAGTGTAGGAGGTCAACATTTCTGCCTGAGACAGTTTATGCAGCGATCGCCCCGGTGCAATCAGTAACTCATTGACCACAAATAAACCAGAACGTCCCCCTAAAGAGGAGCGAGTTTTGCGGGCCCCCGGCGCAACGACTCGAATCAAACCATACTCGCGGGTCAGAATTGTCAGCAATCGATCGCTTTCCCCTAAAGGCATGGCCTTGAGATTAATACCCGTCGCTTTATAGGTGGCACTCATGGGGAGATCTCAGGATAGGGGCTTTCAGAATACAATTGGCGATCGATTCAATCAGTCAAATCAGTCAGTCAAAAAGGCTTACAGGCGGTTCAGTAATTCATCTCCCCTTCCAGGGTATCGCGGTTACGGATCAGATCAACGCCACGGGAAGTGCCTAATCGGGTTGCTCCTGCGTGAATCAATTCCAGAGCTTGGGTTGCAGTGCGAATTCCCCCGGAAGCCTTCACTCCAATCCGATCGCGAGCCACCTGAGCTAACAACTTCACATCCGCCACCGTTGCTCCACCTCGCCAGCCGGTACTGGTTTTGAGAAAACTTACCCCCGCATCCAGGCAAATTTCTGCGGCCAGACGCTTCTCACTCTCACTCAGCGCGGTGGTCTCCAAAATGGCTTTGACCGTCACTCCAGTAGCAGCGACAATTTCGGCCATTTCTTGATGCACCGCCTCGGTCTGCCCTGCCTTCAGCCAGCCTAAATTGACCACCACATCCAGTTCCGTAGCGCCATGATCCGCCGCTTCCTGAGCCTCATAGAGTTTAACGGCACTGGTATGGGCCCCGGTGGGAAAACCGATCACCGTACAGACGCGGGGAGTGCGCCGATATAAGAGTTCTACCGCCTGACGCACATAAATGGGGGCGAGACAGACAGTGGCAAAATGGTAGCGATCGGCTTCTTCACAAAGCTGGGCGATCGCCGCGGGGGTGGCCAGGGGGTCTAGCAGGGTATGGTCAATATAGGGAGCCAGGTCAATATCATCTCCAGGAGCAACCACAGCTTTATATACCAGATAAGGACTCCTTACGGATTTTAGTCCAGTTATGACTGCTTCAGCCGCTTGAATTTCTACAGTCGCCTAGAAAATATTTGAAAGTTGGCTACAACCTATGCCAGAGATGGATTTAAGCGGCTTTGACTCTATTGTCTGAAACCCTTACGGTTGGATGCAAGCAGTGAACTTCTCAAACTGCTTCTTAATCCGCTCTCACTTAGCAGCTTTTAAGTCTTACTCTTTCTAGGGTAAATTAACCAGTCGGATTCTCCAGTATGGCACTCTACCATGCATAAAAATCCTTAGCATATTTTTATAATTTTGATAGATAAACATCTCCCCACAGAACTACAGGTTGCCAACCTCCTGCCCAACCCTATAGTGATAGAGTTATTGACGAAAGAGACGACATTGGTGTTGAATACTTTTGTGACCCGCCACAACAAGCTCCAAAGACAAACCTCAAACGAGAAACAACTAAACAAAAGTCTAAGAAAACACCAGTTCCCCAATCTGTAGCTCAGGCTCAAACTAATGTTTCTACACTTGATCAAACTGTTGTCAAAAATCCACTACAACTAGGTTTTCTTGATGCCGGAACAGAGGATCAAGATGGAGATGCGATTGAAGTTCGAGTTAATGGAACAGTATTTAGACAATTTTTGCTAACCCCTTCAGTTCAATACATTAATGGTTCTGATAATTCAAGTTCTGGGTCAAGTTTTGGGTTACAGCTTAGACAGTATAGAATCGTACCAAATAGCCTATCCTACTATCTTGATAACGGAGATGTTGTTGAGTTTTTGGTGATCCAATGAGAACTGTTACATCTGTAGAAATTTACCCCGATTACTATGCTTTTTACATCTATGATGGTGAAGTTGGAAGCGAAGTCTTGATGGACACAACTCCAGAACTATCTGTACAAGGATTTTACTGTAGTTCAAATCTTTGTAGTTTTGCTACTCTGAGTGATTGCTTAAATATATATGTTGAGATTCGATTGGGAGAAGCTTCAGACATTATTGATCTTAAGCCCAACACCGTCCGAGCCTTCCTGATGCCTTATTCTGTTGGAGAAAATGGGGTTTTTATTACTAATAATATGGGGTCAATCGACCAATACATTGATATTCCTGCAGGAAACTATGCGCTGGTTGCTGAAATTGGGCTGTGGGATAACCCCGAATACTTGTATGGTGAAGCCTATCGAGACCAGCGTGAAAGTGCTATGTCCTATGAATTCAGTCGCTTAAGCTTTTATCCATCTAGTGAAGATGTTCCGCTGCAAATTTTACGGATTGATACCGACTGGATACCCCCGTACACACTCTCTCACTACCAACCTTTGAATCCTCCCGACCCCTTAATTATGGGCAATATATTCTTAGATTCCAACTGGTTAATTCCAGTCTACGATAAGCAATACTGCTCAAACTGGTAAATTTAGATGATCGCTTTAGCTGAGGCAGGCTCAGAGGCGATAGCATGGCAATATCCAATCTTGGAAAAATACTCTGATGGATGCCAAATCTATCGTTTTTAATGAATTTTTAGATGCAGCCAAGCAGGGTCATACTGCAATAGTGGAGGCTTTTCTGGCTCAAGGTATCAGCGTGAATGCGGCCACAGAAGATGGAACGACGGCTTTAATGCTGGCTGCTCAAAGGGGGCATCGTCAAACAGTGGACTTATTGCTGGCCAACGGTGCTGAGCTTGACCGTCAATGCCGAACCTATAAATTAACAGCTTTAATGCTAGCAGTGGCCATGGATCAGATTAACACGGTAGAAAGTCTATTGGCGGCCGGGGCCAATGTCGATCTCCGTAACCAGGATGGCAGCACTGCGCTGATGATTGCCGCTGTACAGGGATTTAGTGCGATCGCCACCCTATTACTGCAGGCTGGAGCAAGTGTTGATCTGCGGGACTGGGATGATGACACCGCTCTCAATCTGGCGATCGCCGCGAATCATGTTGAAGTGGTCGATGCCCTACTGCAGGCGGGAGCTAATCCCAACCAGGTGAGTGGAGAGGGTTCTGCTCTGATGCTGGCGGTGGAAGCGGGGCGGGCCGAGACAGTACGTTTACTGCTGCAAGCGGGCGCAAATCCCAACTTTCAAGATGAGGAAGGAGAAACAGCCCTACATCTGGCTGCTCTGGAAGGACAACGATTGATCGTATCGCTCTTGTTACAAGCCGGTGTACAGGTCAACCTCCGCAATCGGGCCGGAGATACCCCTTTGTTGGTAGCTGTTTTCCAGGGCCATGCAGAGATTGTCAAACTTTTGCTGCAGACCGGGGCAGAGGTTAACGATCGCAACCTGAATGAGACCGCCCTGACGATCGCCGTTCAACAGGGCCATCAACCCCTGGTCCACCTGCTATTAACCCTGGGAGCAGACCCCAACGTGCCGCTAGCTAAAGGCCGCAGCCTGTTGATGCACTTTGCCGATCGGGGAGATCTCCAAACCCTGCACACTTTATTGGAGCGTGGAGCTAACCCCCATCTGCGGGATGAAGCCGGAGCCACCGCTTTAATGTGGGCCAGCCACCGCGGACACACAGAAGCCGTCAGATTACTGCTGAATGCCGGAGCCGATCCCACCTGCACGAATCGGTTTGGCCATAGCGCCCTCCAACTGGCGGAAAAGAATGGCTATACCGAGACTGTAGCTGTCTTAAAAGCTAGCTAGAAAATTAGCCCAAAGATTCCCTCCAAGCCCAATTTCTCTTGGATCTCGGCTGCAAAGTTGTTTTCCATTTCACGCCCAAACACTGTTCGCGGCTCAGTCAAATCAAAATCTGATCTTAAAATATGCCCTAGCATACCTGATGATCTTGTCCACAAGAAGAGCAAAAATAATTCTCCCATTTATACTATTCCAAGGTGGTAAAACCAAAAGACTATGAAGTACTAAAACTAAGCCTTTCCAATAACTTCCTTGATACCAGTACGCATTACCAAGTGTAGCTAATGCTATTGCTTTTGCCTCAATATTGTCAATTTCAAAAGCATTTGCTTTGGCTATATTAGTATAAGTCAAGGCTTTTTGATATTCATGAAGGCAACCATAGCAATAGGATAAATTTGACGCTACAACACTTTGAAGCTTTTTATTTTCAATATCTTGTGATATCTTGAGAGACTTCTCAAAAAAATTAATTGCGGATTGATACTGATTGAGTCTATATGCAAAAACTGAACCCATGTTATTTAAGGTAATAGCTTCACTTGATAAATCAAAAGTTTCTTGAGCAATAAACAAAGCTTTCTCAAGATAATTCATCGCAGAATCATAATTTCCCCAAAAAACATAAATTCCACCTATACGACTTAGTGCCACATGAATTTCCCTTTGATTATTAAGCTCATAGCTAAGCTCTAGATATTGTTGTGCAAATTCAATAGATTTATTTAAATCTCCCAATGTAAAGTATGTAGCACTTAGACCGCTTAGCACTTTATTTTTCAGCTTTATATCGTCTATATTTTCCAATATTTTCAATGCTAACTGGAAGTATTTCTTTGATTTTTTCCAAAAGTGTGGTCCATTATACGATGCCCAACCTAGATATGTAATTGCCCAACCTTCGGCTTGGCGATCACCAAGTTCTTGACTAAGTTTTAGTTGCCTTTGATGATAACCAATCGCAATTTCATATTGACCTAAAGAGGCATAACTTTCGCCTAAACCGCCAAGGGCTTTTATTTCTTCCTCAACATCTTTTATTGCAATAGCAGTTTTCATATGTTTATCGAAATAATCTAGAGACTTCTTATGGTATCCTAGATTACTATAAGAATTACCTAAACCATATAAGCAAAAACAATTAAACTTATGATCAAATTTTCCTAAAAGATGGCTGTAGATTTCAATCTGTTTATGATATAGTCCCCAAACTCCAAGTTGTTCATGTAAGATTGCAGTACCAGGAATATCAAGAGGCAGGAAAATGATTTTTCTCGCCTCTTTCCAAGCCTTGATTTGACATAAATGATAAAATGCCTCTGTGTATCCATGAATTATTTGTTGATATGAACCATCTGAATTAGGTTCATACATATTTAACCAGTAAAAAGCATATCTTAGATTTGCTTTCTCTTGCCACGTCAGTTTTCTTGAAGATTTTGACGATTTAATCAGTTCTGTATCTGGTCGCAGTAAGACTAAATTATGGGCTTCATCATAGCAAACATCTAAAATATCCTGTTCAGAAATTTCTTTAAAATTCACTTCCCGATATGCACCACTCACTTAACTAGTTCCTTCTATTCAATCTTGTACAAATGTTCTAAGCCAACACTACGAACTAAGCTATGTAAACGATATAATGGCTTGCCCTGGGCAGCTTCAACTTCAAGAAGTAGCCGTCTTTGCAAGATATTAAAAGCTTGCTTCCGAATTTCAGGAGGATATTCACTGATAAGGAATAACCAGGCTTGGCGCTCTGCCGCAGATCTAGCTGCTGAACCCATACAAAGTAATAAGTAAGCCACATATGTATTCTCTTTTAGAGAAAGAAGCGCTTTTTCGATCCGACCTTTTACCAAATCCTCTAAACGCTTACTTAAGTACAAGTCAAATTTAGATCTATCATTTTTGTTAAGAGCTTCTGTGTCTTTTTTTGCCAGCTCTAAGTTTTCAAATTCGTGGCTATAGTCTTTCCAATAAGCCTGAACATCACCATTATAAGGTTGCTCTCTAATTTCTCCTGCAATTACTCTTAAAGCCAGAGGGTGCCCCTCATAGATACTAATTAAACGTTTGATATAGATATTGTTTATATTTTCATCAGCTTTGATGTCCCAAGCTTCAAAGAGCTTTATTGCATCAGTTTCTTGTAAGCCCCTTAAAAGTTGAGTGTATGCTCTCAATGGATAGCGACCTTCAGCAAGAATGGGAAGCTCAATTTGAGAAGTTAAGATTATCCTACTTGGCATATCTTCAACTTTAATAATATTTTCAAATAATTTATATAAAGTAGGATCTTTAAATTGATTTAAACCATTTTGGCATGTTTCTAACGTAAAGTCTATCATGTCCAAAAATAGTATATGCGGCTGAGTTTGTAACTTTGATACTATTGCTTGAACTATTTGCTCAGACTCCATTGTCATCTGATTCTCAATGCTAAATTTTTCTCCTAAGATTTTCTGAGTTAAAATTTGCAGGACAGAAGAGTCATAATCAAAGTTAATTAATTTCAGTGAGAATATTTCCAGTTTGCGATCTAGTACCAGCCTTGTTGCTAAAGATGTTTTGCCAATTCCAGTAATGCCAACTATAGATAAAATTCGGCAATCTTTCTTCAACTTTTGAAGTAGTTCTAAAATCAAAGTTTCGTGGCCTACCCAGCGAGTTTCTTCACCAGTATAAGTTACCATAGTAGATTTTAAGGAAGAATCCTCTAAAGTTGAAGCATTAGTAACTTCAATGAGAATTTCTGTTTGCTCCACTCTATTTCCTTGTTTACGAACGTAAGACTCAATTTCTACTCGGAGTTTATTTTTGACCACTTTTGATTTAAGTGCTTCCGACAAAAGCTTCCATACATTGTCGGCATAAGTATTAATTGACCCAGTTGTATAACCTGTTTCGTCTGCAATAACTTTATATCCCTTATTTGGATTATTCCAAGCCTCCGTAAAAATAATACTTTCAACATGATTTAATGTTTCTTTGCCTTTTTTCCTAAGTAAATTGTTGACGAAATCCAAGGCATCATTGGCATCCATATTGCAGTAACCTAACTTCCAGAATAAACAAACATTGACTTTTATTGATATTGGCTATTGATGCATGTTGATTTTCATTGAACCACTTTGTTCCCCAAAATGTTGATCTTTATGGATTGATGGGAATAGACTGACCAGGTTAACCTGTTAATTGTGAAACGCGACTAAACATTTGCCACTCACAAACACATTGCATATATGGAAGGAGTTTTCTTGCCTTCTGAGCATGAGTCGAACAGACTATTCCGGTTTTAGGCATAATATCAACGAATGAGGATACATCCAACTAGTATTCTAGCAGTTGTGCGGAGATTTTGATAACAAGATTAGCCTGTTAGCAATTTTTTCTACTGCATATTCAATTCGAGTTCAAAAAGCATAACTTTGAAAAATGGAGGTAACCTAATGTCTAACACTGCTGACATCCGTACTGCTGCCTTCATTTTGTTGGGGGAGGTTGCTATGGTGACCTGACAGTTAACGGGAAAACTTGTACTGGCAGTGACGATAGTAATCATGCTGCTATTGAAGGTGCTGAGGCTACTGCCAATTGTTTATATACCCTGCGATCTATTTTCAATTCGAGTTTTTATGGTCTTATCGTGTTTAATTTGTTGAAACTTAGCAAGTCAAGGAGCTGCATATGTCTAATAACAATGAACATCGCTATGAGGTTAAATCTGAAGTTACTAATACAAATCCACTTGGTCCACTTTCTGGGCTTTTTGGAGGTGATATGAATGCTACTACTTACACAGTCCGAGACACATTGACAGGCAAAGAGTATTCTTCAACAAATTATGATGCAGACAAAGCTCGTGACGATGCATGGAATGCAGCAAAGCGTGATCAGTAAAGTGGTAAAGACTTAGATTTAGCAATGGAATATTTAAGTATTAAGGAAGGGGCGAGAGTGACTATCCCATTTATAGTGACTGCTCTGGTCTAATAAGTCTGAGGGGGGAACGATCGTGCTGGAGCTTTTGCTGATAAGGGAGTCGAGAATGCATAGTGCATTAAGGGCTGTACTCTTACTCAGTAAGGTTTCAAAGCATATATCACCTTTTCAGGCAAATTCGTCAATATTTTGACAGCAAACTAAAACAATTTATTAGAGGTGTCTACATTCAAGGACTAAGCATGAACAGTATTAAAATCCGATCGGGATTAGCTAAGTGGCTGGGTGTGGGTGCAGTAGGTGTGTTTAGTATATGGTTCTATAGCACTCCATACCTAACCATTTGGGAAATGCAAAAAGCAGCTGCAAGCAAGGATGCAACCGCTCTTTCCAAGCATATTGACTATCCAGCTCTGCGAGAAAGCCTTAAGATTACCCTTCAAGAGCAAATGGCTAAAAGCTCATCTCAGAGTATAGAAAGCGGTGATCCGTTTGCAGCAATGGGTACGACTCTGGCTCAAACCTTAATCAATCCGATTATTGATGCAATAGTGACTCCAAAAACTATTGCAGATCTCCTTAAAGGTTCACCCATGCCGAATCTTTCTGACGGGCGAACTGCTTCTGAAGCTCCAAGTCAGGTAGATATCAATATGAGCTACGAGTCATTCAACACTTTTTTGATTACAGTCAAGCCTAAGGGTTCAGCCCAAGAGCCCTTAAGCCTGGTGTATAGAAGAGACGGGTTCTCCTGGAAACTGACCGGTATTCGTCTATCATCGCCAAGATGATAAGATGCAAAATTTTTGAGGAAATCTGATCATTAGATTTATAAGCATTAGATTTATGATCATAAAATCTAATTCCTGAAATTCTGAATTTATTCACAAGTATTATTTGGCCAAACCTACTGGTTAAACAGGTACTAATTATGACTAAGTCTCGCTCCATAATTGCTTTCACCCATGTCTTATTGGTCGCAATCATATCTACGGTTTCTTATGCTCAATCCAAGCAAGTAAATTCAACCTCAAACTTTAATGAAGAGCTAACTAATAGTGTCGTTGTGACCAAGCTCAAATCTTCGTGTGGAAACTACATCTTTCCAAGAAATGGCGTGTTTTCGATTCCATCTGGATGGTGCTTTCAGAGAAGTTTTCCAGTACCACGGTCAAAGAATTATGTACTTACATTTTGGGCGCGATCGAACCTTCCTGCGATCGTAGTTTGATTTGGTTGGCTAGGAGTCGATCGATCTTTTCCGTTGTGTAGCGCAGTTTTCTCAGCTTTGTCTAGTCTAAGCCGTTGGTGCAGCGGACGGCCCAAAGATCCCTAGCTGAGTGGCCTTTATTCTTCACCGCTGCTGGCCGTTTCCATTAGGTTTTTATGTTTCGCAGTTATTTAAGTATGAAATTCAAACACGGATACAAGGCTTTTAGTGTGCTAGGTACCTTTCTAGCCTTCACAAGCATCATGTCAATTAGTCCGCTTGTTGAGGGGCAGCAGAGCGGTGGAGTAGTTAAATTACCCTGGCAACCGGGTGTTACAGGTAAAGTTTCTCAAACAATTCACAAAGATGGTTATGGCCTTCCTGCCTTGGATGTTAGCCTTCCTGCAGGTACTCCTGTGCTTGCCCCAACTAATGTGACAGTAGTTTCGCAATGTAATGCAGGAAACAATCACCGTGCAATGAAGCTGAAAGATGGAGCAGGCAGGCTATATTCATTAATTCATGTAACAACTAGTGATATTTCGGCTGGTAAACAATATAGCCGAGGTCAACAGATAGGTGTGGTGGCTGCTGATATGCCCAAAAATACATGTGCAAAGTCCTATGGAGTTCATTTGCATATGGGTTTGCCTAGTGATCCAGCTACAATCGATGGATATAACTTGGGATCTAATACGGCTTTAAATACTCTCCTAACTTCAACAAACTCATCAGTTCCAGCAGACTCATCAGTTCCAACTGACTTCGATCAGAATGGTAGCACCGACATCCTGTGGCGACGTACCACTGATGGACAAGTTCGTGTCTGGCTTTTGAATGGGACTCAACGCAGCCAGGCTGTTGATATTGATCGTCCGGTTGCCTCTGACTGGCAAATTCAAGGGACAGGCGAT
>ERZ1066137.93-NODE-93-length-86844-cov-43.202825_pt1 | contig 86844 bp, 82 predicted proteins | sample MGYA00382784_ERZ1066137 | MGnify/ENA primary metagenome ERZ1066137 (study PRJEB33369, sample SAMEA5778367) | biofilm metagenome | biome: Industrial cooling water; feature: Water cooling tower basin; material: Biofilm | place: United Arab Emirates | collected... | reverse complement strand
ATCGGAGCGGCGGGATTTGAACCCACGACCCCTACTACCCCAAAGTAGTGCGCTACCAAGCTGCGCTACGCCCCGATTCGCTTAACAAATATAACACATATCCATGGAACACCAGATCAAAATTTTTCAAAAAATCTGAAAATGTTGAATGGCCTGGAGCAACTGGGGAACCGCAGCTTCTGACCAGAATCCTTCCCCACCCCGATCGGTTAAAACAATCAGATGAACCCCATAGGCTTCGGCATAGCCCGTCGCTTCCAGCCAGATTAAGGAGCTTTCCACTTCACAGGCGATCGTCTCCTCATCCATCAGTTCGTGACTGATCTGCGCGATCGTCTCTGCCAGTTGGGCAAATAACCGGCAAAAATCGCTCAACTCTGCTTCTGTTAACTCCAGGGCCCAGGTATCGGCCCCCACCAATCCTTTAAAGACTTCTGCTTCCGGGTTCCAGCCCAGTCGCCAACCGGTTCCACTTTTGACAATTTTGCTCATGGCTGAAACTGCTCACTTCAGCAGGTCAGCACCACCGGGACCACGGATGGGTTTCACCTCAGGCGCAGGAGCGGGTTGGGGTGAGGGAGCAACCGGCACCGGAGCAGGTGTTTTCGGCGGGGCCGGTGGGCGTGCCGCCTGGGGCGTGAAGGCATCCACCAGAGCCTGAACCAGGGCATCTCGCTGCGATCGGGTCAGGCGTTTGACGGCGGCCACATCGGCCTCCGCCGGATTTTTATTCAGGGATCTGCGACTGGGATAGTCGGAATCGTCCAGCACCGTTAACACTCCCAGGTAATCGGCCAGGGTAATTTTCCAATCTAGCCGATAAAAAGGAGGCCGCCCCTTAGTGTAAATGTGGTAGCGAATCAGCCGCCCAACCAGGGTATTCTCTGGATCTACCTTGCCCGTTTCTCTACTGACATACTGATTTTCCAGGGGCAGGTCGGGCAACTTTTGATAAATCTGCTTCCACACCCCTTCCGGGCGTATCCGTTGAGCCATGACCGGAGCAGGGGGCAGTACCAGGGGGGGCAGTACCAGGGTGGCCAGCAGCAGGGAACTACTGACTAACCGCAGGGGAGAAAGGAGTTTCAGCATTGCCATCTACCTTCTAACGAAACAGAGCCAGGGCTATGGCCTGACTCTGTTTATCTCTATATCTTAAGTTTCGGGTTATTCGCCGATGATTTCAGGCTGGGTCAGCTCGTCGGACATCTCGATAATCGCCCGCATGACTGGCTTCATGGTCGGATCATCAACACTCTCAAAATCCTCAAATCGCCGCCGCTTTGCCCGATTGGCTACCTGTACGGTAATCCGATAGCGGTTAGAAGCTGCCGAAATCAGGTCATCGGCACGACGCATCAACTGACTGCTATCGAGATTGGAACGTTTGTGCATAGGGATAAAGCAAAATGCAAGTATTACGGCAGTCTCCAGTCTATCTAAAGATCTGCAAAACGGACAGTTTACTTACTCTTCATTCATATAACGAGGCGTAATTTTGCAATCTGGCTCCCGACGCCTGATAAGAAATCAATCTTTTATGTTTAAAGGGATGCCAAAATTTACAACTAATTAACAAAATGATAGAGTCCTAGTCAGTTCTTTTACCGAACTTCGCTTTCATCCTGCATGCAAACAGTTGCCGTTTCTGCCAGATTACGCTCGCCCTCAGAGGCCCAGGCCCTTAAAATAGTGGCCCTTGGAGACAGCCTGATCTACGGCTTTGGAGATCCGATCGGTGGGGGGTGGGTAGAGCGCCTGCGCCGGAGCTGGATGGCTCCCGACAGTCCGGGCCATGTTCTCTACAACCTGGGAATTCGGGGGGATGGCGTAAAGCAGGTGGCCCAACGCTTAGAGCATGAGTTTCGCCATCGCGGGGAACTGCGAAACCGGGTGCCCGATCGGATCATTTTGTCGGTGGGGGTGAATGATTCTGCCCGTCTGGCCCGCCCGAATGGTCGCAACTTCACTGACTTTGACGAGTTTCAGGCAGAAATAGCCGGCTTACTGGATCGGGCTCAAAAACTCTGTCCCGTTTTATTCGTTGGTATGGTGCCGGTAGATCAGGCCCAGATGCCCTTTCTCGGTTGCTTTTATTACAACCACCCGGACCAGTATCGTTACAAAGAGGCGACTCGTCTGGCCTGTGAGGAACGTCAAATTCCTTACTTAGATTTGTTCTCCCTCTGGATGGAACGGGGAGATTCATGGTGTCGATCGCAGCTCACCGAGGATGGCCTGCATCCCAATGTGTCGGGATATCAGGCTTTATTGAGCGATGTTCTCAACTGGCAACCGTTTATTAATCAGGTTTTAGATGGTTCAATAGCTCAGTAACCCCTTTGGTTTTGAGCGGGCGATTCGTTATGACAACACTGGTAGTAGCAACGGGTAATCCTGGTAAAGTGCGGGAAATGCAATCTTACCTGGAGCCCCTGGGCTGGGATGTGGTGTTAAAGCCAGCGGAATTAGAAGTTGAAGAAACCGGCACCACCTTTGGTGAAAATGCCTGCCTGAAAGCTACGGAGATTGCTTTAGCCACGGGAAATTGGGCGATCGCCGATGACTCGGGTTTAGAAGTGCTATCCCTGGACAACGCTCCTGGGGTTTATTCTGCCCGATATGGCAAAACCGACGAGGAACGCATAGAGCGTCTGCTCAACGAACTCGGTAATGATTTAAACCGGGAAGCCCGTTTTGTCTGCGTCATTGCGGTAGCTCGCCCCGATGGGGAAATAGTCCTGCAGGCCGAGGGCATTTGTCCCGGCACAATTTTGCATAGCCCCAGGGGAACCGGAGGATTTGGCTACGATCCAATCTTTTATGTACCAGAACAACGCTTAACCTTTGCCGAAATGTCTGTAGAGGCAAAGCACGCCATCAGTCACCGGGGACGGGCATTACAGATACTATTACCTCAGCTAGAAGCACTCAGTCGGGAATAAAAGTACAAGCAGCAGGAAACTCGTGAATTGGGCGATCGCCAGCCTCACTTTACAGAAACTTGATAAAGTTTCTTGTATATGAAGCTTTAAAAAAGATTCTTTGATAATTTAACTGGTGTTTCCAGGGATCTCTAAATTGGGACTATCTTTCGCGAGAACAAATTTAGGTGATTTCACGGTATACACAGCACTGGTTGGAATAATATGCAATCTGCTCTACCAACAGCGGCGATTGGTGTTCCAGTACAAATGCCTCCTGAGTTGCTGAAGCCCCACCCTTCAGCCTTATCGCTGGCTAAACGTCTGATAGATATTGTTGGCGGTTCAATTGGCCTGTTAGTTCTAGCTCTGTTGTTTGTTCCGATCGCGGTAGCAATTAAGCTGGACAGCCCCGGACCAATTTTTTACTCTCAAAATCGCCATGGTTTGATGGGCTCTCCCTTCCGAATCTATAAGTTCCGTTCCATGGTTCACAATGCAGATGCCCTGAAATTCAGGGTCAAAAATCAGGCCAAGGGACTGATTTTCAAAAACCAGAATGATCCGCGAGTGACCAGAGTGGGCCGATTTCTCCGGCGTACCAGTCTGGATGAGTTTCCCCAATTTTGGAACGTTTTGCTGGGTCAGATGAGCCTGGTTGGAACCCGGCCCCCAACCTCCGATGAAGTCTCGCGTTACGAAGCTCACCATTGGAAACGGCTTCTGGTCAAGCCGGGGATTACTGGCGAATGGCAAGTGCATGGTCGTTCCAGGGTGAACGATTTTGAAGATATGGTCAGGTTAGACCTGCGTTACCAGGCTCACTGGCATCCCCTTTACGACCTGCTGCTGATTTTTCGGACAGTTTACGTTGTATTTGCCCGAGAAGGTGCTTTCTAGTAAAGAATTGTTTTCAACACTACTGTTTATTTCTACTTGTTTCGTAGATAATTACAGAATCTTGAGATGAGGGTGCGTTCGCATCCTTTTTTTTTGGCAATTTTTGCTTCAACCGACCCTGTTTACCGATGGGGTGCCCGACCACAGAGGGTTGTCAGGCGCTTCAGGCGATCGGCCAGGTCCGGGGTCAGGGCATCGGCGGTATAACGCCATTCCCAGTTACCTTCGGCGACGCTAGGAAAATTCATTCGGGCAAAACTACCCAGCCCCAACAAATCTTGCATCGGAATCACCGCCTGGTTGGCAATAGAACTGAGAGCCAGACGAATCAGATCCCAGTGAATGCCATGGTGACTGACACAGCCGAGGTAATCCAGCAGGTTTTGCTTCTCGTAGTCGGAGGCTTTTTCAAACCAGCCAACACTGGTGTCATTGTCATGGGTGCCGGTATAGACCAGGCAGTTGCGTGGATAGTTGAAGGGCAGAAAGGGATTGCCGGGATCAGATCCAAAGGCAAACTGCAGGATTTTCATCCCGGGAAACTCAAATTTATCCCGCAGGGCCTCCACTTCAGGAGTAATCACCCCCAGATCTTCCGCCAGAATCGGTAAAGTTCCCAGCTTCTGGCGCAGTACTTCAAAAAACTCGTCTCCGGGAGCCTTGACCCATTCGCCGTTGATGGCGGTGGTTTCGCCCTGCTCTACGGCCCAAAAGGCTTCAAACCCACGAAAATGGTCGATTCGGATCAGGTCTACATAGTCGAGCATGGCCCGGAATCGTTGAATCCACCAGTGAAACCCAGACTTCTCCAGATGCTCCCAGTTGTAGACCGGATTGCCCCAGAGTTGCCCGGTGGCACTGAAGTAATCTGGTGGCACTCCTGCCATCAGAGCCGGTTCTCCGGTTTCTTCATCCAAACAGAAGTTTTCAGGATTGGCCCAGACATCGGCACTATCATGGGCTACATAAATTGGAATATCCCCAATAATTTGAATCCCCAACTTGTTGGCGTACTGCTTCAGTTTTGACCACTGATTGAAGAAAACAAATTGTAGATATTTTTGATAGAAGATTTCTGCGGGCAACCGCCGTCGGGCACGGTCTAGAGCTTCCGGTTGGCGTTTGGCCAGGTCTTCGTCCCAGGTATGCCAGCTGGCCCCCTGCTGGTCTTGCTTAACAGCCATAAACAGGGCATAGTCATCCAACCAGTAAGCTTTACTCTCACAAAATTGTTGAAATTCCTGTTTTTGCTCAGGAGTTGCCCGGACTTTAAAGTTTTCACAGGCGGTTTGCAGAAGTTGGGTCTTGGCCGCGATCGCCGCATCAAAGGAAACTCGCTCTGCTGGAAACTCTGGCAATCCGGCAAAATCGCTATCGCTCAACAATCCCTCGTCTCTCAACAGTTCTGGACTGATCAGCAGAGGGTTGCCCGCCATGGCGGAATAGCACATATAGGGAGAATTCCCAAAGCCCGTGGGGCCCAGGGGCAATACCTGCCAGAGTTGTTGATTGCTGTGGGCCAGAAAGTCGATGAAGCGGCGGGCTTCTGAACCCAGATCTCCGACTCCAAACCGTCCCGGAATCGACGTCGGGTGTAACAGAATTCCGCTGGTTCGATTAGGAATCACGATCGTGGAGGCCACAGGAGAACGACTCATATTAACAGGACTTCGGGAGAAATTACAGGGGGTAAACAGCTCCGACTTTATCAAGGTCAGGAAGCAATGCCACCTATCCCTTGAAGGAAAGCGGGTCTGACCAGGGTAGGAGATTTTCGGTCTGGTGTGGAGATAGCCAGCTACGTCTCAGGGGACAGGTAATTTTTTCCCATCTGCAAGGTCTTGGGCTATAACGAACGGTGAGTTACTTTTCCCAAGGTTGAAGCCAGTGACCTATCGTAATCCCACCCCTACGGTTGACATCATTATTGAACTGGTAGACCGCCCCCACCGTCCGATCGTCCTGATCGAACGCCAGAATGAACCTCTGGGTTGGGCCATTCCCGGTGGTTTTGTAGATTACGGTGAAGCCGTGGAAACGGCAGCTAAACGGGAAGCAGAGGAGGAAACGGGCCTCACCGTCCAACTCTTAGAGCAATTTCATGTCTATTCCAGACCCGATCGCGATCCCCGACAGCATACCCTGAGTGTTGTCTTTTTAGCCACCGCCGCGGGTCAACCCCAGGCAGGGGATGATGCCAAACACCTGGCCGTGTTTTGTCCCTGGGAAATACCAACCAATCTCTGCTTTGACCATGACCAGATCCTGCAAGACTACTGGCGCTACCGCAACTATGGTCAGCGCCCCCAACTCTGAACCAGGAGTGCTTCTGGTTGATCTGACCCCATTTCATCCTTCATAATTCATTTTTTCTGATTCACCTTTACCCTTGCTTCTCCCTATGCCTCGTCAAGTAATTCAGACCAGTTCCGCTCCCGCCCCTGTTGGCCCTTATAACCAGGCGATCGTCGCCAGTGGCAGTATGGTTTTTGTGGCCGGGCAAATTGCCCTTGACCCCGAAACTGGGGTGATTGTTGGGGAGGGAGATGTGGCAGCTCAGACCGAACGGGTGATCGCCAGTTTGCAGGCCATTTTAGAAGCCGCCGGAGCCAGTTTTGCGGATGTGGTCAAAACCACCGTATTCCTGGCCAGTATGAACGACTTTGCTGCCATGAATGCTGTTTATGCCAAATACTTTGAATCAGAAATAGCTCCCGCGAGAGCCTGTGTCGAGGTATCTCGCCTGCCCAAGGATGTGCTGGTTGAAATCGATTGCATTGCCGTGATCTAAGCGTACAGCAGACTTTTTAGAAAAACTCTCCAGAGCCGCAGGTCAATTATGCTGACCTGCGGCTCTACTTATTGAAAATAACTTGCAATTGTTATTGACTCTAATTCTCAAATAGGCTTAATATCATTTTGACCTTTTTGAGACTATTTCTAGTCTGGTCAGGCAGTTCATTGAAAAGATCGTGATGATTCTAAGCAAACAAGCCAGCCTTGGTCTGAGCCTCACCCTGGCAAGCCTACTCGGTGTTTTTGGCAATAGTTTTGGAACTTCTACCCAGGCTTCTGTTTCGCCAACCGGAGCAACGTCTGGAGCGGCAGTTCAGCGCCCAACCCAGCAAGTAGCACAAAATTCCCTGACCCGTTTGAGAATTGTCTTCCCCGGACGGGCAGACTCTGGCGACCTGCAACGGAAAGCCAATGCCGTCGGTCAATTTCTTTCGCAAGAGCTGGGAATGCCGGTGGATGCTCTGGTGGCAGATGATACGGCAGCAGTGGAAGCCCTGCGGGCCAATCGGGCTGATGTCGCCTTTCTCAGCAGCCGTCCGGCCTTAAAAGCAGAACAACTGGCCAACGCCAAACTCTACCTGGCCGAGGTTCGGTCGAATTACTCCGGTCGCTATACCTACCGGTCTGTATTTGTGGTTCGCAAAGATAGCCCCCTGCAAAGCAAAGGCACAACCAAGCAATCCCTGGAGCAATTGCGGGGCAAGAAAATGGCCTTTACTTCTCCGACTTCCGGTTCCGGGTTTATCTTTCCGGTCGGCGAACTGGTGAAGCAGGGGCTGGTTCCTAACCGCGATCGGCTGGATGGCTTCTTTGGCCAGGTGACCTACGGGGGTAGCTACAGTGGTGCCCTGCAAGCTCTGCTCCGGGGGCAGGCTGATGTGGCGGCGGTGTCAGAATATGCCTTAAATCCTCCCTATATCACCGATGCCGAGAAACAGCAGTTGCGGGTGTTGACCGGTATTGCCGGAGTCCCGGCCCATGGGGTGGCGATCGACGATGATGTCCCGGTCGTGATGCGTGAAAAGGTGATCAATGCCCTGCTGAAACTTAACCAGCCAGCGAATAACAAGTTACTCAAAGACCTGTATAACTCGACGGAACTGGTGCGAGTTGATCACAACCGCCACCTGACTCCTATGCGTGAGGCTTTAAAGCGTGCCGGAATCGAACCCTAATCTGGTTCCGGCCATTGCCTGTAAGGCGGTTGAAACCACGGTTGCTGTGGCCCTGAATCGGCCCATTTTGAACCAGATTTCCCTGACGATTCACCCGGGAGAGTTCGTGGCTCTCCTGGGATTGAACGGAGCCGGAAAATCAACCTTGCTGCGGGCGATCGTCGGACTGACGCCAGTGAAACAGGGAGAGATCGCCATCAATGGTAATCTCCTGACTTCCCGCAGTTTGACTCAGGTGCGGCGGGATATTGGCATGTTGTTTCAGGGGGGCGGTCTGATTCCCCAGTTGCCTGCGATCGAGAATGTTCTCTGCGGCCGGTTGGGCCGGTTGTCTCCCTGGAAAACCCTGGCTGGCTTCAGTCAGTCCGATCGTCGTCGGGCTCTAGATCTGCTGGCCCAGTTAGGTCTGCGGGAACAGGCTTACCAGCAGACCCGCTGTTTGAGTGGGGGGCAGCAACAACGGGTGGCGATCGCCCGGGCCTTAATCCAATCCCCCAAAATTCTGCTAGTGGATGAACCAACTACAGGCCTGGATGTGCTGGCGGCCCGCCAGGTGATGGATATCCTGGCCGATCTGCACCAGCAGCAGATCACGGTCGTCGCCGTTCTGCATGATCTGGAACTGGCGGCTACCTACGCCCAGCGGGCGATCGTCCTGAATCAGGGCCGGGTTGCCCACGATGGCTCCTGTCAAAACCTGGCAGCTCAATTTGCCTGATCCTTTCTCTGTTCGTAACTGACTTGAAATCACCTGTGAACATTCCCGTCGATCGTCCGCTTGTTGAGTCATCCAGTTCCGATGCCGGCTCTCAGCAACCCTCAAAGCTACGAAACCAGACCCGGCCCCGATCAACAAACCAGGGCCGGGTCTGGTTTCGTCCCATGCTGGTGTTTTCCCTGGCTCTGCATGGGTTGGTGTTGTGGTTTCCCCTTTCCCAGTCCCGGCCCAAAAAGCAACCTTCCCCAGAAAAAACCGTGAAGGTGACACGATTGCCGACGGTGACCAGGGTGGCTCCAACCCCCTCCCCCCGACCTGCCAAAACTCGGAAGGCTCAACCTTCCGGGCGGGCTCGTCCCCGGGTGCCAGCAACCCCGGCCGTTGCTTCTTCTCGCCCTGCACCAACTACCCCGACAACCCAGCCTGCCAGCGACTTTCCCCAGTACCCCGGTGCCCAACCGGGGTCTTTAGGCCTGTTTCAGGGAGAGGTCGATCGGGCCAGTCAGTCAACGCCTGATCTGCTGGTTCAGGTTTCCAGCTATTTTCAGCAGCAACTAACAGCTAAAAAGTTTCAATTTAAATTACAACAGGTCAACCCCAGGCAGGTGGCCTATCAAATTTCCCAGGGCGGCACCACTCAGGTGCTGAATCTGATCTATCAGGAAGGTCGGGGTACCGTGATCATTCTCAGCGATCGCATCCTGTCCCCCGGGGATAACCCGACGGTGATTCTGGATGATCTTGTGACAATTCTGAATCAGTATCTCCCGGCTCAGCCCAGTGATTTCCCAGTTCCAGAGCACTTCTATCAAAACGACCAGGAACATCCGGCGACAGAAGGGGGATACCGGTTAATTAGCGATTTTGACCCGGCCAGTTTTTTGCCCGACCTGCAGACGCAATTGCAAAATCGTAACTTTGCCCTTACTCCAGCGGGTAACTACCAGGGCAGTTCTCTGTACGAAGTCACCCAGGGTGATTTCAAACGGTACTTCAGCCTCCTTCCCAGTCAGGATGGAAAGGGCACCCTACTGGTTCTCTGGACTCAATCCCCAGTACCCTAGACTTTTGTCCTAGCCCAGACTTTAGGGCTATGGGTGACATCCTGTCCTGAATTAAAGTGGTTCTGCTATAAGATTCGTTTACTTAAACCAGTATGAAAAATCTGAAAAGTTTCAGACAGCATTTGACCTGGCTCAATCGGCTGTTGCTCCTGGCGGCAGTTCTGCTGGTTTATGTCTGGGCTTTGCAGGGGTTGAAAGCAGATGTTGGGCTGCTGCGAGATAGCATCCCTTACATGATCGACTTTGTTTCGCGGCTGTTTCCCCCCGACCTGGCGGTGCTGGATGTGGCCGTCAAAGCCCTGATTGAAACCGTTCAGATGTCTCTCTGGGGCACCACGATCGGAGCCTTACTTTCCATCCCGATCGCCATCGCCTCCGCCCATAACCTGGCTCCCCAGTGGTTGCAATGGCTGGCCAATTTGATTCAAAACGCCGTCCGGGCCGTCCCTTCGATTGTCCTGGGGTTGTTCTTTGTGGCGGCAACCGGGTTGGGAGCACCGGCGGGCACCCTGGCCCTGGGAATTTATACCATCGGGTATCTGGCCAAGTTTTATCAGACCGCGATCGAAGCCGTTGATCCCCGATCAATCGAAGCCCTCCAACTGACCGGAGCCTCCCGCCTTCAGATTGCCCAGTACGGGATTCTCCCCCAGGTGTTACCCCTCGGTCTGGGCTATACCCTCTATATGTTTGAGTACAACATTCGATCGGCGTCGGTGCTGGGAGTGGTCGGTGCCGGTGGCATTGGATTTGAACTGGTCAACTATATTCGGGGGTTTGAGTATCCCAAAGCGACCACCATGATGCTGGTCTTACTGGTCGTTGTAACGGTGATCGATACTGCCAGTAGCCAGTTGCGTAAGCGGTTAGAAAACCAGTAGCGATCGCCAGGGGATCGGAGCGGAGTCGCCCGATCCTCCTGCCAAACCTCAAAGCAATTGCCCTATCGGTTACATAGCTCGTCAGGTTAAACGGAGCCCAAGCCGGATCAATTCTTATATTTCCGCACATAGAGAATTCTTATATTTCTCTCTCTATATATATTTTCCTTTAATGAAGATTCCGTATTTCTACTGGGCGATCCCCGAGGTGAATCGCTACTCTAAAATCGAAACTTTACCTGTAGAAAGGTGACTATAGTGCATTCCTCTTTAAAAAATGCTATGGCGGTTACTGGGGCAATGGCGATCGCTGCCGCCCTCTCTACTTCTGCTCAGGCTGCAGACTTCAATTTTGCCGTTAGTGGCTATCAGACAGTTGTACAAACCCTCGATGGTTCCTATAATCCACCCCTGGCTGATACTGGCGTGTTATCCGGCTCATTTTCTACCATCTTTGGCGATAGCACCACTCCCATCTCCAACCTCTCTCAGATCACGGCTTTCACTGCAGCCTGGTCAGGCAGTAGCGTCGATGCCCGCCTTGCCCCATTCAACCTGTCAAAGGATCAGTTAACCTTCTTCTCCTATAATCCTGCGACCGGCGCACTCAGCCTGAAAACGCCGATTTTAGGCAACCTCCCTTCCCCAGACAGTGATTTAGAGGTAACTGGGCTATTTCTCAACGTACTGGCTCCCTTTCCAGGTAACCTGCCACCCCAGAGTGGTTATGTGATTGCTCAATCCCCCTCCTCGGTGGTAGTATCGGCCGTCCCAGAACCCGCCGAATACCTGGGGACAGCTGCCGCTGGCCTCCTGTTAGGTGGGGTGTTTTTAAAGCGCAGGCTGGCCAATTCTGTTAAATCCCATTTAGACCTTTAAAGCTGGTTCCAGGGGCTCTAATGTAATGCTTCCAGGACTCTGCCTGTGGCATTTGTATGGCCTGTAAGGGTGATGGCCCTAACCCACAAACTTCATGGGTAGGGCCATCATGCAGCCAAACCATGTTTTCTAAGTAAGTACAAGAGAACTGTTGCATTAGTCACTCAGTAGGGAACTCTAACCTGAGTTGTTGTTTCCTGAGGGATGCATCTCTATGTCTAGTGTTGGTTTGAATAAGTGGATTGTGAGTGGTTATCTGGCCGCCGATGTGGAAGTGAAGACGATCGACCTGCGTAGTGGGGAAAAGGCAGAAGTCGCCAAAGCCACGATTTACGTTCGTAAGCAACGGAACCGGGAGGAGTCGTTTACGGTTGCGTTGAGTATCTGGAAGAGTTCGGCTGCCTGGCGCAAACTTTCTTTTCTGAAAAAGGGGTCTTTGATAATCTGCACGGGCAGTCTGGAACCGAACCCCTATATCTCTGGCAGCGACAATAAGCCCAAGGCTGGTCTGGAAATGACCGTAGTAGATATCGATCTGGATACCGTGAGAAATACAGAAGAAGCGGAGGAATTGGCGCAAGCTGAACCCGTAGCGGAAGAAGCAGTCCGGCCAGAAACCAGCAGCCGATCGCGGGGCCGCAATGGTAAAGCCAAAGGAACTGCTGTGATTACGCCAGAAGCAACACCGGTTTAGCTCCTCTCCTGAAATTAAGGGAACCTCTGGTTCGCTTTAAAGTGGGGAATTTTGCATCGCACCCAGATTTGGGTGCGATTTCTTTAAAGATCACAGATTAATTAAAACCAAATTTTTAATTTTGGAAGCGTGGCTCAGTCGCGCTTTCAAAATTAAGTTCCAGGTTTTACTAAATTCACCGTCTTAAGAATTAACAGGCAAACCTACGGACTGTACCAGGGGTTGAAATACCGGAACCAGTTCCGGGTAGCTCACAACCAGGGTGGGATAAGCCCGCTGGCTGTAGTCTTTGCCAGCTTTCAGGGGAAAAATTGGCTCCGGTTCTAAGGCTGTCCAGGTGGCTCCGGCGGCCTGAACAATCGCCCAGACCGCCGCGATATCCCAGATTTTAGGGGTAGCTTCCACCCCTCCCATGGTGGCTCCGGCGGCGATCGTCAGCAGGTTGTAGGTAGCCACGCCCAGCATCCGGATTTTGCAGGGAAAGGGATTTTGTAGCACGCCAGTGCTGCGGGCACAGAGGTTGAAAAAATGATTGGCCGTAATCTGATCCCGACTGGTCTGGATGGGCCGATCGTTGAGAAAGGCTGCGGTCGGGCAATCTAAACCCGAATCCCCCGGCCAGTAACCATAAAACGACTGCCCTAAGGGAGGCAGATGAACGTAACCAAAAATTGGAGTGCCGCGATACAGCAGCCCCAGGGAAATTCCCCAGAGGGGCAACCCCCGGGCAAAATTAGTGGTGCCATCCAGGGGGTCAATCACCCAGCACCAGTCCGTTCCCGGAAAAATATGTTCGACTTCTTCGCTTAAAACGCCATGCTCTGGAAAAGCCTCAGCGATCGCCCGCCGCAGGGTTTCATCGGACCACCGATCGGCCTGGGTGACCAGACTGCCATCGGCTTTTTCCGCCGCCTGCACCTGACCAAAATCCCGCAAAAGCTGCTCTCCCACCGGTTGGGTCGCCCTGCGGGCAAAGTCTAAAATTTGGTTCCAGAAGTCAGTCATGGGTGTGGGCTAGTCCAGATCATTGGCCATCATGGTGGCGATCGCCTGTTTGGCGTTGGCCCGAAACTCAGCAATATTCACCTGACTGAGTAACCAGACGGCCAGCACCATACCAACCGCCTGGACAGCAAACACCAGACCATAGGCCAGTACGGGCTGGGCAAACAGACGGGTTCCCAGATCCAGCACCGTGCCACCCGCCACGGTCGCCAGGGCTCGAGCCAGAGTTTGGGCCAACCCCCAGGCTCCAATAAAGGTACCCGCGGTTTCGGCGGCGGTCAGATCCAGCATCAGGCTCAAAGCTCCGGTAGTCGTTACACCGGAAGCCAGACCAAACAGGAAAATTACCCCCTTGAGAGCCGTCTCGCTGGCCGTAAACCCGGCCAGAATCAGCAAGATAAAGGAGGCTGCGACCAGTAAACAACCCAGCCTGGTGGTCGTTTGCTTGCCCAACCGGGGCACTACCAAAAAACCACTGCTGCTGATGCCAATCAGCGTGCCCGTCCCCCAGAAAGCATTCAGCATGGTGGTTTTAGCAAACTCCATGTTAAACACTTTGGCCCCGTAGGGTTCTAGAACGGCATCCTGCATGAACAGGCTGAGGGTCATGACCAGCAGGAAGGTGAAGAAAATCCCGGTCTGGCGACTGGCGCTCAAGACTTTCAGAGCTTTACCCAGGGTAATCTGGTCTTCCCGCTCGGCCAGGGTCGAGCGGGAGGTATAGAGGGAATATTTTTTCTCGACCCCGAAGGTAGACAGAACCGCCAGGCCAAAGACGATCGCCGGAACGATCATAAACACCCGGTTAATCCCCGCCTGCAGCACATCCAGGGGAGTATCAATGGTCAGCCGTTTCAGCAGGACACTGATCAAAATCGCTCCCAGAACGATCCCAACCATCAGCATGGACCAGACGACCCCCACCAGTTTGGGCCGATTTCTTTCATCGGAGACATCTACCAGCAGGGCTGCGAAGGGCGTTGACCCGGCACTTAGGGCCATGCCATAGAGAGCAAAGGCTAACCCCAGGGCACCGACCCAGAGGTAGGTTGGAGTCGTCCAGCCGGTGGTTTGTAAAGCATTCCCCAGTTGCCACATAATCTGCACGGTAACAAAGGAAAGCGCGGCAAATAAAGCAGTTCCGACCCAGACATACCCCGTCCGATGGTAGCCAAACAAAGGTTTTGCGTCGGACATCTGGCCAAACCAGACCCGGGCCGGAGCGACAAATTGATGCATGGCGATCGCCCCTGCTGCCAGAGTGGCCGGAATCGCCAGGTTGCCAATCATGGCGCGGTTTAACACCCCGAGAAACAGAACTGACATCATCCCCAGGCCCATCTGAAACAGGCCCAGACGAAACATGGTGAAGACAGTAATTTGGGACAGGGAGCCAGAATTTTCTGGCAAAGAATCCTGGGGAGAGGAAAAGTTGCTGGTTTCCATCGGATCTACGGCAGCCTTCCTGCGCTGGGAAGTGAACTATATACAAAGATAGGGGCAAATGTTGCCCTCAAATCACAACGTTACACTAGATGGAGACGATGTAACTCGCAAGTAGGGAGAGCGATCGCGTGCAAACGGTAACTCTTGGTAAACAGGGCCCAACGGTGACTGCCCTGGGCATTGGTACCTGGGCCTGGGGAGACAAACTGTTCTGGAGTTACGGCAAAGACTACGGAGCCGACCAGGTGAGACAGGCGTTTCAGGCGGCAGTCGAAGCCGGGATCAATTTCTTTGATACGGCGGAAATCTATGGCCCTGGAGAGTCAGAACGCCTGTTGGGGCAGTTTATCAAAGAGAGTAATCAACCGATTCAGATTGCCACCAAGTATTTTCCCCTGCCCTGGCGATTTTCTGCTCAGTCCGTAGGGGATGCCCTATCTAAGAGCTTAGAGCGGCTTCAGGTGAATCAAGTTGCCCTGTACCAGGTCCACTGGCCCCTCGACTTTTTGATGGGGCAGCGCACCCTGATGAATGCCCTGGCCGATGAGGTAGACAGGGGCAGGATTGTCACCGTCGGGGTGAGTAACTATTCGGCGGAGCAAATGCGCCAGGCCCACAAGTATCTGGCGGCCCGGGGCATTCCGCTGGCGGTGAATCAGGTGCGGTATTCTCTCCTGACCCGCAAAATTGAAACAAACGGAATTTTGGAAACCGCCCGGGAATTAGATATCAAAATTCTGGCCTACAGTCCCCTGGCCCAGGGATTGTTGACCGGGAAATACACTCCAGACCAGACCCCCACCCTGACCGGCGCTCGCACCCTGGATCCCCGATTTAAGCGGGCCGGTCTGGAGAAAATTGCTCCCGTGGTCAGTGCCCTGCAGCGAATTGGCGAGTTTCACCAGCGGACTCCGGCCCAGGTGGCTCTCAACTGGCTGATCGCCCAGGGAGATGTGATCCCGATTCCGGGGGCAAAAAACGGTGATCAGGCCAGACAGAATGCCGGAGCCTTAGGCTGGAGCCTGACCTCTGAACAGGTGGCCGAACTGGATCTGTTAACCCAGGAATGGCGCAAGTAAGTAGCTGGGTGCCATTAAACTAAAGATGATTTTGGGGGCGGAGGGGGGCAACCCCCTGCCTGGCGGCAGCGCCGCCACTCCCACCTTTTCACCAAAAATTACGCCTATCTACTTAAATCAAATACAGGAGGGGAGAGATGGGCTTTCTCACAGATTGGGGCTTTAACCGCCAGAGTTGGCAAGGGGCAAGGGGCGAATACTGGGTTGTAGCTCAGGCCCTACTGCTGGTTGGGTTTGCTCTCTTACCGATTTATCGACCCTGGCCAGAGTTAGAAAAAGCACCAGCCATCTACGGAGTCTGGGCGATCGCTGCGGTTTTGGGAGCCACTGCCAGTATATTTATTAGCAAAGGATTATTTGACCTGGGAGGTAACCTGACTCCTTTGCCCCACCCAAAAGACTCCGGACAACTGGTACAGAAAGGTGTTTATAAGATTGTGCGCCATCCACTTTATAGTGGGTTGACACTTGCAGCCTTCGGTTGGGCAATCTATATAGGGAGCCTGTCTCACCTCCTGGGAGCGATTGCCCTGCTGGGATTTTTCAATGCTAAGGCCACCCTTGAAGAAGACTGGCTCCTGCAGAAATTTCCCGACTATGCCAGCTACCGGCAACGGGTGAAAAAGCTGATTCCCTGGTTGTACTAAATAATGGTAGTAACCGATAATCTGTTAGGTTGGGAAAGCTACATCCGCGTAGACTCCACGGAACAGGTGACTGGCTCCTGCTGTTTCTGCAAAGACGCTAAACTGACCACAATGCTGCCTATCACTGAGCCAACAGGGAGTTATGCCGACAGTTCTGATCGTAGATGATAGTGCCACTGTCCGAGAAATGGTCTCAGAGCAGTTGCGGAAGAGTGGTTTCATCGTAGTTGAAGCAGTCGATGGCGAAGAGGCGATCGCAAAAATCCAGGCAACCCCGCCGGATCTGGTGGTGACTGATATTGTGATGCCCCGAAAAAACGGCTACGAGCTCTGTCGCTGGTTGAAGAATGATCCCAAGACGAAGAATATTCCGGTGGTCATGTGTACCAGTAAGAGTGAAGAGTTTGACGTTTATTGGGGGATGAAGCAGGGAGCAGATGCTTACATTACGAAGCCCTACCATCCACCGGATTTGCTGGAAGCAGTGAAGCGGTTGTTACGCAATCCGCCGGGATAGGCCGAAATAACTTTGTACACTGAGGGGGTTGGCATTGCCAACCCCTTCTGGCAATATCCCAGGCTACATTCCCTCCTGGGGAACCGCGTAGATGTCTTCCCCTCCGGCCAGGGCAAATTGCAGGGAATGGGACAAACTCTTGCTGGATAAGGTGACAAACAGCAATAAACCGAGAAACGCCAGAACACTGGCTAAACCAAAAATACCCCGATAGCCGATCGTTTCGGCAAAATAGCCCAGGGTTGGCCCAGCGATGGCGATCCCCAGGTCAAAGCCGGCAATACACCAGCCAAACACCCGGCCCCGCTCCCCGGGATTCGATCGGTCAGCGATCAGGGTAATCATCATCGGGATAAAAATTCCGGCTCCCGCTCCTTCCAGGGCCGCCGCCATCAGAAACATCGGGGCGCTATTGGCCAACCATACCCCCACCATGGACGTGGTATAGAGCACCAGACTGAGGGTAATGAACCGGCCCCTACCATAGCGATCGGAGGCTCGGCCCGTGGGCAGGCGGACGGCAAAACTGGCGATCGCCGCAGCGGTATAAAAGAGGCCAGCATTCAAGTTTACCCCCGTTTCCTGAATAAACAGAGGGACAAAGGTGCTCAGGGCCCCAAAGGCCAGACCGATCAGCAGGAGTACCAGGGTGGGCACGCGAAACCGGGCCCGACTGAGCAACTGCCAGAACGGCTCCTGAGAGCTGGAACTGGCAGATAAAGGGGCGGCTCCCACCCCTGGAGCTTTTACTTTCAGGGCGCAGGCGATGCCGATGAAACCAAGACCAGCAGATAGCAAAAACAGGGGAGTATAACCGGCCCAGGCCTGTAAAAAGCCTCCCAGGGCTGGCCCAATTGCCACCCCTAAGGGATTTACCAGACTCAGGTAGCCGAGTAACTCACCGCGATTTTCGACGGGGGACAGGTCTACCACCAGGGTGCTGTAGGCCGTGGTAAAGGCCGCGATACTCAATCCGTGAAAGGCGCGAAGGACGAAGAGCATCGGAATGGATGTGGTTAGCAGGTAGCCCAGGGGGGCGATCGCAACTGCGGCCATGCCAATCAAAAGAACGAGTCTGCGGCTACGCCGGTCTGCCATCCGCCCCACCCAGGGACGAAACGCTACCAGACCAATGGCAAAAGCCCCCATGACGATACCAACCTGGTGTTTGCTGGCTCCGACATCTTTGATGTAAAGGGACAGGGTGGGCAGGAGGGCCGCCAGACTGGACCAGAACAGCAACCCGGCCAGAAATAAGACCAGCAGATTTTTACGGGTTGCCGGTTCAAGCTTTAAAAAAACGTTCAAAACCAATTCCTACCAGACAAAGAAAAACTTGGGAGAGTAGCACCTCCTTCCATCATGAAGATTTCTGAAAAATCTGGCTACTTGAAATAAATCAGCAGGTTCAACCCAGGAATCGTGCGAGACAGGGTCCAGAGCAACAGGGCAAAGTAGAGAACTCCCAGACTCCACTGGTACCAGACCAGGGCGGTAATCAAACCGGGCAGGTGTTCGTCCCGCAGGCGAATGTCGTTGAACCCCAGACGTAACAGGTTATTCAGACTGAAGTCAAAGTAGTTGAGCCAGTTCCAGCGCCGATCTAAAAGCAGAGGCAAATACCGCTCCCGAAACATCTGGTAACGGGGAATCACAGGCAGCCGCCCGACCACAATCCGCAACTGACGCAGGGTGCCTTCTTCCATGAAGTAACTGACATCCATCAAAGGATGGTAGCGACCCCGCTGGTAAAGCACGACCAGCAAAATTACTGGAATTGGAATGATCAGGGTGGCCAGACTGGCCAGGGTGAGCCAGGGCCGATCGGCGGCTCGAAAGATGGCAATAATTCCCCAGCAGGACAGCAGGCTGTAACTGGTCAACACCCAGATGGTTTCACTCAGGGTCGGTAAAATTGGTCTTGGAGTTAACCGCCGCCAGCGATCGACGAACCAGAACACCACCCCAAAGTAGGCGATCGCCACCAGCCCGACCCCAAAGATCAACCAGAAATCGGTACCATAACGGCTCAAGAGCAGCAACAGAATCAATCCCAGGTAGCTGAAACCGGTAGAGATCCGATTCAGCACTTCCCGGCCGGGAGAGCTATCGGTGCGGGTGACGATACGATCGCGGACATTGATGTAGGTGGCCAGATCTACGCTTCCCAGCACCAGCAGTTCCGTCGGGCTGCGAAAGGGCTGTTGCTCTCGGCGCTGGGCGATCGCGGCGATCTGGGTGGCCGAAAACCCCAGACTGGCCAATTGCTTCAGGGGGGCAGTATTGATATTGACCCCAACAAATTGCTGGCGCAGTTCCCGCAGGTGCAAGACTTCCCGCCTGTATTCCATCTGGTTGGCATCGGTGATCTGTTCCTGGCGGCGAAAATTGCGAACCAGTTCCCGCAGCAGGTTTTCATTGCCCTGCAGGGTGGGGACAGACAGCACCCGACTGATCCAGCCCGGATCTCCGACGATTTTGGCCTGATCGGAATCAAACTTGAGTCCCGGCACATTCAGGTAGGCAGCTTTACTGAACCCGGCATCGCCAAAATCTGCCATTTCTAAGATTGAGGCCCCGCGCAAGTTCACAGGGCGATTGAACTGGGCCTGCCGGAAGCGAGCGGCCTTATCAAAGATGGCATCGGTGAGAAACAGGGATTGTAAAAAGCTGCCCTTGGTAAAAATCGCCTGGTCTTGCCAGTGGGCCTGGGCAAAGTCGGCATTGCCCAACCACTGGGTGCGGGTAAAGTTAGCACTCTGCTGAAACAGAGTTTGATTGAAATTGGCAGTCCCCTGAAACTCGCTGCTTTGAAAGGTGACTCCCCCCTGAAACTGGGCCTGATTAAATTCGGCTTTGCCGAAGAAAATTGTGCTGCGAAAGCGGGTTTCCCGGCCAAATAAAGCCCCAGAGAAACTGCTGGTCTGACTGAACCGCGACTGGGACCAGTCACTCCCCTGGGTAAACTGCACGCCCTGGGATTCGATGCGGTTGAGGAAAAAAGTATTGGTAAAGTCTGCCACACTGGCAAAACGAGTCTGTACCAGCTTTAATGGCCCGCGAAACACGGTAATCTGCAAACTACTCTGATTGCCCGTAGGAGCAACCAGCAGGGATTGGGAAAGGGCACTGAGGCGGGAAAGTAAGCGCCGATCGCGCTGTAGTTGTTGCTGTTCGGTGGGGGTAAAGATGGGGGAGAGGGACTGACCATAGAGGGGGGCTCGCAACCCCAACTGACTGACTTTGAACTCTCCCAGAATCAGCGAATAGCTCAGGTCTAAGCCAACCGGTGTGCCGGGACGCTGGAGCTGCGCCCGCAACAGACTGTAAAACTGGTCACGGAAGGCTTGATTTTCGGGCCGCAGATCGATCGTCAGACGGCGCAGATCTAAGATCCGGATGCCCTCCGTGGGCAGAAGATTTTTGATCCGTTCCTGCAACAGGTCTGAGGTGAGGGGCGGTCGATCGGAGAGGGGAGCAGCCACAACCGACTGGGGCAGGAGCAGCCAGAAACCCAGCCAGAAACCCAGCAGTAAGCAGAGCAGCTTTTGCAGCAGGAAAACCTCTTTACCAGCCCTGCCCCACCTGACCCGAGGGGCTCGCAGGCGGAGCAGGGCATCGTCGTACAAGTCGTTCTGAGTCAACACCGGATTTTAAGTCGTCAAGCCCGTATTCTATAGTCAAAACACATCCCTCATCTACACTGCTCTATGTCCAATGCCCCCCGCCGATCGCCTCCCCTCTCCCTGAGAATTTCCTACTTTCTGGCCTACCTGCTGCTGGGAGTGATTCTGGTTTCGTTGCTGGGTTACGCGATCTCGGGGCCGTTTTTACCCTTTCAGCCCACGCCTCTGATGATGCTGACCCTGGCCGGAGCCTTTGGGGGGCTGGCCTATGCCATCCGCGATCGCAAGCTGGAACTGCCCAGAATTGACCCCCTGGATGAATACACCATTCATCTCGGCTTACTGGCCGACTGTTTCGCTGGCATTGCCGGGGCCTATATTGTGTTTCTCGTCGTACCCCTGCAAACCGATCGCCTGGGTACGGTGGAGGGGGATGTGCGTCTGCTGGCCACCGGGATTTTAGGGGGATACGGTGGCCGCAGTCTGGTGAATCAGGTACTCGGAGGGCTGGTACGGCAGGATGTGGAACGCTTGAAAGAGCAGGTTTCTTTAAACCAGAATCTAATTGCCGAGGTTAAAGATCAGTCCCGTCTGGATGCGGAAGCCCTGGCTCTGTTACATCGCCAGCTTGACCCCAAAATTACCCCCAGTAGCAGCGAGGTTGAAGACCTGAAACGACTGGTGATTGCGGCTTCTCCCAGCATGAAGGTGCATGTTTTTACCCAGGCCAGTGGGGTGAGAAATAAAAACTGGCGGAGTAATAAACCCTTGATGGAACGGACGATTCCCATCTTTGAAGCCCTGATTGAGGGGGATAGCGAAGATCAGTTTCACCGCAACCACGGAGAATTAGGAGCCGCCTTAAAGGACAGGGTAGAACCCAACTGGACGGGGGCCGAGGCCGAACTGAACCGGGCGATCGAGATCCGCAGTCGCCAGAATAAAACCGGGTTTTCCTGGTATGAGTTCAATCGGGCCATCTGCCGGATTATGACCGACCCAGACTACCAGAAAGGCAAACCCTCCTCCCTGGCCCACCTGGAGAAAATTCTCCGAGATCTGCAGATCGCCGACAAGGAGTTTCGCTCGATCGCCAGTGTGGTGGCAGCGGAACCCAACCATGCCATCAGCGATTGGTTAAAGGTGAATCATATTTCGGCCCAAACCCTGGAACGCATAGCCTAAAATCAAATTTTTAATAGTTGGAAGCATGGCATCTGGGGTTTATTAAATCCGTGCTTCTAAACCACCAGCCGTTACAAAACTCGCAACCAGAGCAGGGACAGCCTTAATCAGGTTTAGCTTAGGGAAAATTACCCTCTATCATCTGACCCCATGCGTTTCGGGAACCTGTCAGGGCAGGGAATGTTACCCCTTGTCCTCTGTGTGTTTACATTGGCCCCCTTACCTGCCATCGCGGCTACTGCTGCCATCGCAACCCAGGCTGCTGCGATCAAGGCGGCCCCTTCCGAGCCCTTAGATCGAGCCTGGGAGCTAATCCGAAAAGCCCGTCGTGCGGCTGCCAATAGCCAGCCAGTCCAGGCTTCAGAAACCCTGGTGCAGGCAGAGCAGGTGGCCGGGTTGTTGTCCAATTCCGTCACCCTCGATCAACTCCTGGCTACCATTGCCACTGACCAGGCCAAAGTCGGACGGTTGGACCGGGCCATCGCCACCGCCACCCGCATCAGCTACAGTTCCATGCCTCCCCAGGCCTGCTGTATTCCCCTCAGGGCAGAAGCTGAAACGGCGATCGTCCGGGCCTATTTGCAGGCAAACCAGGGGACGCAAGCACGGCAATTTGCCGATCGCCTGTCCTCTGAAATTTCCCGCTCTCAGGCTCTGGCCGTGATTGCTACGGATCTAGCCAACCGGGGGCAGTTTACCGAGGCCATCAGCCTCAGCCGGGGAATTAAAGATGGGTTTCACCAGGGGCAGGCCCGGTACGGCATTATTAAGGCTTACATCAATGGCGATCGATTTAGCGAGGCCGTTAAACTGGCCGAAACCATCAGCGATCAAAGTGAACGATCGGCCCTGCTGAATACCATTACCCAATGGGCCTGGCGGGGTGGCCGCTACGACCTGGCCTACCAGGTGGCCAATCGCATTCCAGAACTGGGAGTCAGAGTGCTGGCCTGGAGTGAGGTGGCCTTTGCTACCGCCGATGCCGGACAGCAGGCCAGAGCCCTGACGATTTTGACCCAGGCCCAGCAGGTGGCCCGTCGCCAGACGGATCAATCATCCCAGGCGGTCTGGGCCGGCCACTTTGCCAGAGTTGGAGCCTTTGACCGGGCCTTAGCGATCGTCAACAGCCTCAAGGGCTATGAACAAGCTGCGGCCCGCCTGGCGGTAGCCGAAGGTTACGCCAGAGCTGGTCAGTATGCCCCGGCGATCGCAATGGTCCAGCGGGTACGGGATGGGGAAATGCAGGTTGTGGGAGATATTCCCGACCCCAAGGCAGACACCCTGAACCAGATCCTGCGCCGGGCTCTCATGGCCAGACAATACGAGACGGCCCTGCGGACGGCCAACAGTTTTGACCGGGGAGAAGGGCGGGTCAAAGCCCTGCGTACTATTGCCCAACAGTACCGGCAAGGGAAACAACCAGAAAAAGCAACGGCGGTGTTGGGGCAGGCCGTAGCCGCCGCCAGAACCGTCGATCGGATCACTATTTTTTACGATCGCAATACCTTCTTTGGGGTTTCCAATGCCGGTCTGTTGATTGACCTGGCCCAGGATTACCTCAGCTTGAACCAGCCGGAACGGGCCAGAGCCATTTTAGACGAAGCCATGGGCAGTGCCCGAACCCTGAAGGACAGCAATATCAATTCCCTCCGGGAGCAGGTGCAGTACCTGAGCAAAATTGCCCGTCTCTATCGCCAGCTCAACCAGCCCGATCGGGCCGGGGCATCGGCAGAAAGTGCCTTCACCCTGGTCAACCAGTTTCCTGACAATCCCCAACTGGTCTTCTACCCTGCCTGGAAAGTCCAGAATCTGGCCGAGGTGGCCCAGATCTTTCAGACCGTCGGAACCCCTGCCCGAGCCAGGGAGATTTTAGCCAGCGCCCGCCGTCTCCTGCCTGGGATTGCTGACCCGCAGCAGCAGATCTGGGCCGAAGTAGCGATCGTCCAGGCCCAGGCCGTTCTGGGGCCAGAATCGGAGTTGAAAACCGCCGTCACATCGGCCTTGAAGTGGGGCCAAAGCCTGCAGCCGGCCCAGCGGGACTGGTTTGCCGAACGGCTGATTGTTGCCGTAGCGGCCTCTGACTCCGGCTATGCCCTGGAACTCGCCCCCCGATTGCTCGATCGGCCCCGGCAGGTGCCCATCCTGGCCCAGATTGCGACCAACTACCTGGCAACCGGCCGGGATGGGCAGGCCCAGGGATTGGTGGTGAATTTGCAACAGGTGGCCGAAACCCTGCCTGACGATGGGCTGCGCCAGCAACTCCTGCATGATGCCCTGCGTAGCTACCTGGTGCCCCAGGGGGTACGGGACCTATCGATCGGGCGGTTGTTGCAGGCGGGTCAGATCAATGCCGCTCTGGATGCGCCTAACCTGCAAGCTGCCAACTGGGCAGTCATTGCCCAGGCTTACGCCTTTCAGGGGGAGAGCAGCCGGGCCAGCCAGGCTCTAGAATTTGCCCTGGAAGCAGTCAAGCGAATTCCCGATCGCTTCGACCAGCGAGATCTGTTGTGGCAGATGTTTGAGGAGACATTACGGGCCGGGGAACCAGGTCTGGCCGGGCAACTGGCCAATGGATTTGCAGAAGAAGCTTACCGCCAGGAGGCTCTGAAGCAGGTCAGGGTCAGGTTACCCAGGGGAAGCAGACCCAACCCTTAAAAATTTGATTTTAGTTAGCCTGTGACTCTCAGCCAGGGCGCTTTAAGCCAGGAATAGAATCTGCCACCCAAGGAGGGCGATCGCCAGATCGGCCAGCAGGTGGCTCAGGTAGCAGGCCCCCAAAGAGCGATACCGGAGATAGCACCAGGCCCAGAGAGTCCCCGCCACAAATACTCCGAAAGACCCCAGGGCAACGACAAACCAGCTCCCCGTATAGGCCAGGAGCACAAGGCTGTGATGCAGGGTAAAACAGAGGGCTGCCAGATAGGGGACTGCCTTTTGGGGAAGCAGCACTTCCCATTGCTGACAGATGAACCAGCGCCAGATGTATTCTTCAACCAGGGAGTTGATGAAGGTAAAATATAGCGCCCCAGCCCCATAAACGATCGGGCGGGTAAGACCCAGAATTTCAGCTCGGGAGCGAACTACAACAGGATCGATCCAGGACTGCCCCACCAACCAGTAAGCAGTCAAAATTATCCCAACCATGGCCGTTCCCAGCAGTAGCCCAATCAGCCCCTGGTGTCTGGAAGGTAAGGAAATAGTTGGTTTCTGTTTATCAACCCAGACGACCCAGAGCCAGGGAAGTCCTACCATTCCCAACCTGGTCAGCAGGAAGAAAAGTTGTCCCGGCATCCCGGCCAGCCAGAGGCGAGCGGCCATGCCCGATCCGGCAGCAGCGACAAGCAAAAAAATAGCGACTCCGGCCTTTGTACGAGGGGAGCAGGGGAACATAGCGGTGTTAAGTTGATCGGGACATTAGGGCAAAAGAACGGGAGGCGGCTGGCCTAAATTCTAATTCAACGACCAGAGTTGATATTCTATTGACGGAACCATTCCCACTGGTTTGAATCTGCATTTTTAATCCCGATGACCATTATTAAAACATTACAAAAACGCAATCTCTATCGGTTTGATCCGATCGCATTTTTGCTGCTTGAAAAATTTCGTCTTGCTCCGGTGACCTTTGGTTTGTGGTCGATGGCGGGGGGTAGCGGGCTGTATCTATTGACGGCCTGGGCCAGCGATACTTTATGGTCTAAACCTGGCCAGATGGGCCTGCTTCAGGATTGGTTTCCCTGGATCTGGGTTCTGTTCATTGTGCCCGTTGTTTTAGGGTATTACCTGTGGAGTTTTCAAGCAATTGACAGGGTGATTCAAGAACTGGAAGCCTCGGATGTCTTAGAAATTGATGCAACCGAAATTGAAGCAATTAACCAGATTGCTCTGCGGGGTTACCAATCTAAGTGGCGGAAGTTGTTAGCCCTGGGTAGCGCCATCATTTTTAGCATTTTTGTCTTTATGACTCGATTTGGCTTGAGCAATAGTTGGACAAGTTCCCATCTATTGCCAATCTTGATGATTACGGTGGCTACTTTTGTCGTGGTCTATATGGGCAGTGTTTTGGTGCTAAATCTGATGACTAACATCTGGATTTTGCATCACATTTTGAAACGTGAACTGGAACGAAAAGAGTTTAACGTGAATCCCCTCCACCCCGATCGCTGTGGAGGTCTGCGATCGCTGAGTAGTTATGCCCTTAAAACAGCGTATTTAGTGGCTGTTTTAGGAATCATGGTGGGCTTTATTGAATATCAGTTTATTTTGCGAGGCAGCGGTCAGGCCAATTGGTTTGTACACCTGATTGTGCCGCTGCATGTGCTGCTGTCGATCGTCTGTTTCTTTGGCCCTTTACTGGCGGCCCATCGGGGCATGAAACGGGCCAAGGAAGAACTGTTGCGGGAAATTGCCAAACAATTTCAGGCCGATTATTCTCAGATCCACTCCAGTCTGGTTGGAGATGCAGAAGCCCTGAAAAAAGGGTCAGAGAAAATCAAAGAATTGCGGGCCTTCTACACCCTGACCAACGAGTTTCCCGTATGGCCATTTGACGTGCAGACCCTGCGTCAATTTCTGCTGACGGTTTCTGCCCCCTTTCTACCGTTGCTGCTTGGTATTCTGCAAAAGTTGCTCGGGGTATTTTTGAAACAGTGGGGCATTGAACTGGGCTAAGGGCAGGGGGTTAGAGCTATCTGCCCCCCTGCCCCCTCAGGTCAGAAAACTTCTGACTTCACGGTTTTAATCGTTTGACTTCCCGGACAGCGGCCTCGGCATTTACCAACCCACTGCCAAAGAAGTACTGAATTGCAGAAGGCCCTGGGGTGGGGCGACGTTTCATCTGGGAGACATAGAGATTGGTTTCCTGTCGGGTCAGACTCAACCCAGAATAGGTGGCCGTCGATTTCAAGATAGCCACCAGACGATCGCGGCTGAGTTTTCGCTCGGGATCTTCCCCCTTCATCAGAGCCACCACTCCGGCCACGGCAGGAGACGAAAAGGAGGTTCCTTCTACCCACCAGTATTCCCCTTTGGGGTCTAGCACCGGGCTCCAGCGCTGGGTGGGAGTCGGAATTCCCTGCCAGAAGTCGGCCAGCCAGGTACCGCCGGTCGTCGGAATGCCGCCAAAGGGAGTGGTGGACAGGTCGCCCCCAGGCGCTACCAGGGTCAGCCCGCGGCCAAAGTTACTGTAGGGAGCCCGATTACCCACCAGATTGGTGGCTCCCACGGCCACCACACCGGGGGAAGCCGCCGGATAGACGACCCGGGTTTCGTTGTAGTTACCGGCGGAGGCCACAATCACCAGATTGGGATACTTTTTCATCAGATCGTTCATCAGTTCCTCATCTCCCTGGTTGGGCAAGCGGCCTCCCAGGCTGATGTTGATCACATCGGCTCCCCGATCGGCGGCGTAGGCCAATCCTTCTTGAAAGGAAGTGTGGAAAAATTGGCCATTTAAGCCCATCACCCGGACTGGCAAAATTTGGGCTTGGGGAGCCACACCTACCATCCCTGCCGGGGTCTGGGGCTGGGCAGCGATTACCCCACTCACCCAGGTGCCGTGGAACTCGGCTCCGGTTCTGCGTCGCAGGTACGATCGCAGCAGCGTGGCGATTTTCTCTTTGGAAAGGTTGGGGTTACGGCGGCGTAAAGCCAGGGCCAGCCGGGGATGCTGGCGCAGGAGTTGGGCATCTGTGAGTTGAAAGCTCTGGCGAAAGCTGGAAGCCAGAACGGCCAGTTCGCGACGATTGATACGGGTGTCGGAGTCTCCCAGTTTGCAGGGGTCGGTGACCCGGTGCGCAAAGGTGGAGGTAAAGTCCCAGCCGTATTCTTCCCGGGGGCATTTATTGGCTGCGGTGACCCGGTAGAGGCTGGGTTGCAGATCCGGGTGATCCCATTGAATCAGGCTATCTAGAACGGCCACCACCACGCCCCGCCCCCGGTTACTCGCCGTCCAGGCTTCCTTGACGCGCATGTCACTCCGGGGCAGGGTCGCCTTCGGCACCTCCGCAGGCAGGTTAAAACAGTCGCGAGGAGACTTGCCCCTGGTTTCCAGACATTGCCGCAGGGGGGGACTGTAGAGATGCCATTGCAATCCCGGCAGGGCACTGTTGGAGGGGGTTTCTCGGCGGCGGGCCGCGATCGCCGGGGTTGGCGGGTCAAAGCTGAGCAGATCCGGGGGCAGGTTCGTCTGGGTGCTGATCTGTTGCAACTGAGGATCAGCCAGGGATTGCAGGAAATTGGGAGAGGCCGATCGCACCCCGGCCACCTGGTTGAGGCGATTGGCCACCTCTAACACCTGCACCCCAACCGCAGTGGTGGCCGACACCAGGTAGCGATCGGAACTGAAGCGCAGGGGCCGCAAAACTTCCAGGTTGTTTTGTTGCAAAATTTGTTGTTTTTGGGCCTGCGACAGACCAGGCCGAAAACTTAAGATAATTTCGTTGGGCAGGACGATCGCCTCATCCTGCTCCTCCCGTTGCAGCACCGGCAAAGTCGTCTGAACGTAGGGCTGCTGCCGAATTCGGTTGGCAACGGTTCTGGCCAGACCCCGACCAACGGTGGCCTGTCTGACAATGGCATGGGTTTCCCCTAAGGGGTTGACCTCCACCGGCGGTTCAGAACTGCGGGTGCCCGTTTGTAGAGCCTGCTGGAGTTGCAGGTAGAGGGGTTGCCCCGTGCCCCGGGTGCCGGTGGTGGGCTTAAACTCTACGGCGATCGTGTCCTGCCGTTCGGTCAGGTAGATCCGCTCACCGTTGTAGAGATAAAACAAACTGGAGTTGTTTTCGGAAGTTTGAGCCTGCACGGAACTGGCTAATCGCTCCAGGGTGAACCCACCGGCCAGGGAGAGGCTACCTGCAATCAGAACGGTTGAAATCAAACGATTCATGTCATCCCATCCTTGCTACCTATATCGTTCTACCTGCTAGCGTCAGGGCCATTGTTTGTACCGCTATACTGCTTCCCCAAGGGCACCATTGCCAATTCCGGTGCAACCAGGCAATAAATCCCAACCATTCAGATTTCCTGTGACTCCCAGCGGCGTTTTCAAAACTGCCTATTGCCCGACAACCTCGATCGGGGTTAACACTACCCTATAGAAATCAGTATCTCCAGCCTGAACCGTTTTGGCTACTCCCAGGCTTCGATCGGAAAAACTATCCCTGTTTTGAGGCCACGAGTTTGTCACATTCTTTATTTACTCTTTAAAGAGAATTATGGAGGCATGGTGGAAATCATGTCCAAAAACCTCCCGATAGGTCTAGGAAAAAGACCAAGTTTTGCAATCTAAACGGTCTCGCCTGCTGGCACCCTAAGCTACGGCATTGAACATCGGCTAGAGACTCTATCGTTTAATCCTCCAAACCTGGAAATGGCAAAACTGAGACTCCGGAAGATCCCTCTCCGCCTGGTTCTAGTGGTACCATTTCTGGTGCAAATTTTTGCGGCAGTAGGGTTGACAGGCTATGTTTCCCTACGAAATGGCCAACAGGCGGTCAATCATTTGGCCACTCAATTACAGGACGAAGTCGGCAACCGAATCCATCAGAATCTCCATAGCTTTTTAACAACTCCCCTGCAAATTAACCAGTTAAACGCTTCTGCCATCGAACTTAAGCAAATTAACCTGAGGGATTTAGCGGGGTTAGAGCGTCATTTCTGGCGACAGATGCAAGTTTTTCAGCAGGTCACCCAGATTAGCGCTGGCACCGAAGCCAGGGAGTTTATCGCCATCGACCGGCTGAAAGATCGCTCCCTCGTCATCCGGGAGTCACGTCAGATCTCTAACTTTACCCTCAATGCCTATGAAGCTACTGCCACCGGCACCCGATCGCGCTTAATTCAATCCAAACAAAACTACGACCCCCGCAAACGTTCCTGGTATCGGGAGGCCATAAAGGCCCGCCAGCCCGTCTGGAACGAAATTTTTTCCCATTTCTTTGACCCCACCCTGCTGTTGGCCACCAGTCAGCCAGTCTACGATCGCAGGGGCCAGTTGCAGGGAGTTTTATTTGTCAATCTGCGGCTCTCCCTGGTGGGGGAGTTTTTGCAATCCCTTCAGATCGGCAAAACCGGACAGGCTTTCATCATCGAGCGATCAGGGGCAATGGTGGCTACTTCCCGGCCAGAACTACCCTTTCGCAAATTAAATGATAGAACGGAGCGATTACCGGCCACCGATAGCCGTGATCCGATTACCCAGGCAACAACCAGGTATCTCCTATCTCAATTTGGCGATTTTCACCAAATTGGTGACCGTCAATCTTTAAAGTTTAAGTACAACGGCTCCCTCCAGTATGTGCATGTCACGCCCCTGCAGGATGAACGGGGACTGGATTGGCTGGTGGTGGTGACTGTACCAGAGTCCGACTTTATGGCAGAAATTGATGCCAATAACCGTACCACCATTTTGCTGTGTCTGGGAGCATTGATCACTGCCTCGGCACTGGGTATTTACACCTCCCGTTGGATCGCCCGACCGATCTTGCAACTGAATCAAACCTCTGAACGGATTGCCCAGGGCGATCTCGATCAGCAGGTGGTTCCTTCCAGGGTGAATGAGTTAGGAGCACTAGGCCGATCGTTCAATCAGATGGCAAAACAGCTCAAAACCTCCTTTGAAGACCTGGAACAACGGGTACAGGAACGCACTACCGAACTGGCCCAGGCCAAGGAAGCAGCGGATGCGGCCAATCAGGCCAAAAGTGAATTTCTGGCCAATATCAGCCATGAGCTACGCACCCCCCTGAATGGGATTCTGGGCTATGCCCAGATCCTGCAACAGTCTGACCATTTAACCGAGCGAGAACAGGATGGGATTAATACCATCTACCAGTGTGGTAATCACCTGCTGACACTGATCAACGATATTTTAGACCTGGCCAAAATTGAAGCTCGTAAATTTGAACTGTATCCCAGTCCCCTGCATTTATCTGCACTGCTCCAGAGTGTGGTAGAAATCTTTCAGCTGCGGGCATGGCAAAAGGGCATTACCTTTATTTATCAACCCTGTTTGCAGTTACCAGAGAGAGTGCTGGCGGACGAAAAGCGATTACGCCAGGTGTTGATGAATCTATTGAGTAACGCGATCAAATTTACTGATCAGGGTTCCGTAACCCTGGGCATTGATGTCGTAAAAATTTCCCCCACTCAGACAACAATTTGCTTTGGGGTGACGGATACCGGAGTTGGGATTGCCAGCGAAAACCTGACCCGACTGTTTAAGGCCTTTGAGCAGGTAGGTGACAACCAGCGGCAATCAGAAGGGACGGGATTAGGGCTGGCGATCAGTCAACAGATTGTGCAACAGATGGGGAGTTGTATTCAGGTCAATAGCCAATTGGGCCAGGGTAGTGAGTTTTTCTTTACCGTTAACCTGCCCCTGGTTCAGGGGGGAGAACAACTCGAGAACAGGCCCATGAGCCGCCAAATTGTGGGTTATCAGGGCGATCGTCGGATAATCTTGGTCGTGGATGACCAGGACTACAATCGGACAGTACTGCTGAATCTATTAGAACCCCTTGGGTTTACAGTCCTTCAGGTAGACAACGGTCAGAAGGGCTTAGAGTTGCTTCGTTCTACTCCCATCGATCTGGTAATTACCGATCTGTTTATGCCAGTTATGAGTGGTTTTGACCTCCTGCAACAGATTCGTCAGACAAAGGTGTTGCAACAAATTAAGGTAATTGTCTCTTCAGCCTCCGTTTCCCAGACAGATCAAAAAATGGCCCTCGATCGGGGCTGCGATGGTTTTCTGGCTAAACCGGTGAATGCTCACTTATTATTTCAGATCCTATCAGCCCAGATGCAGTTGGAGTGGATCTATGAATCTACCCCATTGGATGGCTTGCCATCCTCACTGGCCCTGGCTACTGACCTTGTTCTGCCCCCCCAGGATGTTCTCAAAAGCCTGCTGGAATTGGCCCAACTGGGCTACATCCAGAATCTACAGGATCGACTCCAGCACATGGTCGAAAAGAATCAAAGCTACCGTTCCTTTGCAGAACCCCTGTGGCATTTAGCCAACGAGTTCCAGGCGGAAGAAATTCAAGCCTTGCTACAACAATACTTACTGAGGTAAGCGCTACATGGGCAGAAATTAACCCGCTGGAATCGAGCACTGTTCCCTCGTAGACTATTCAATAAACGGCACAACCAAGGGGTTTCTGGCGCTGCCTGCGGAATTTAATAGGGGTAAATTGAATTTACCAGCTAAGTTTGACAGTTCTTTTATTTGATTAACTCAACTACTATGCGATCGTTGGTATTGACTTTAGCCTTTCTGGGGTTAGCCTCCAGCCCCGCCCTGGCCACGACCTGCGAAGAAAGTTTTCAAAAAAAAGGAGACTTTCTCAATGGTTCCGCCTTTTCTGCCAGGGTGCAGATTGAAGGAGGCAGTGTCGAAAAAGCCTTTTCCCAGTTGCGACCGATTTTGGCCCGGGATGGCATCAAAACCATCAGTACTGATGTCAGTAGCGGAATCTTAAAGGCCGAAAACCCTGCCACGATGTTTCAACGGGCTTTGCCGATCGATGTATTTGCGTCTCTAGACGGCACCCTGTTGAACGTTGAGATGGTTTTTACCCTGCCCAGTGGGGTGACCGCCCGCCAGGAAACCGTTAGAGGTCATCTGTGCAATGCCCTCAACCAGTTGCTACCCAAACAGGAGGCAGCGGCACCGCCGGTCAAAAATGATGGTACGGCAACTGCCATTGATGCCAGCACCCTGGCCACCCAGGTTAAAGAGGCGGCAGATAACCCGGCCCGGTTGCGATTGAACTTTATCGACAAAACCTTTCGGGTGACGGGCAAAGTGGTGGGCATTACGGAGGCCAATGGTTCTTACAGGGTGGCCTTTGACGGCAACCCACCGGCTTCTGGGAACAGTCCGGCAGGCAGCAAAAACAGGACAGCGATCTTCTGCACCATGGCCAAAAACCAGGATGCTGCCGTTGCAGCCCTGCAAACCAATCGATCGGCCACCCTGGTCGGACGGTTTCAAAAATATGACAGTGAAACCAGTACCATTCACCTCCAGGGTTGCCTGGGAAGCTGAGCCAGCAGATTTTCGGGAGCCACCCGGGGAAGACCTGGGTGTTAACCCCGGGTTGGCTCCAGGCGAATTAGTCTGCCCGCAGCCTGGTCTGTCAAAATATAGATTAAGCCATCCGGGCCCTGGCGCACATCCCGCACCCGTTGTCCGATCGCAATCGTTTGCTGCCGAATCACCTTACCGCTGGCATCTACTTCCAGGCGACGCACATCCCGGGAAACTAACCCGCCAGCAAACAGGTTTCCCTGCCACTGGGGAAACCGATCGCCCCGGTAAATCATCAACCCCGAGGGGGCGATGGCCGGGGTCCAGACGGTTTTTGGATCAACCATAGTGGGTCGCGATCGCTCTCCAGTAATTTCCGGGCCAAAGTACTCCCGGCTAAAAGTCACCACTGGCCAGCCGTAGTTTTTTCCGGCCTGGATCAGATTCAGCTCGTCGCCCCCCCTGGCCCCATGCTCTGAAGCCCAAATCTGGCTGGTGGCAGAATCTAACGCTAAACCCTGAATATTGCGATGACCGTAGCTCCAGATGGCCGGGTCAGCCTGGGTATTAGGGGTCAGAGGGTTGTCTCGCGGTACAGAGCCATCGGCATTCAGACGGACGATTTTACCCAGGCGGCTCCGCAAGTTTTGGGCCTGCTTGCGAATCAGGTCGCCTTCTAGCTCCACCGGTGGGTTCCCGCCATCTCCCAGGGCGACCAGCAGGGTCCGATCGGGGAGCCAGAGCAGGCGGGAACCAAAATGCTGGGTTCCAGACTTGGTCTGGGAGACTTCAAAAATGACCTGGAGATTTTTTAACGATCGGCCATCGAAGCTGGCGCGGGCAACCCGGGTACGGTTGGCATTTTCAGTCCCATGGGCGTAGGTCAGGTAGACCAGACGGTTTTGGGCAAAGTCAGGATGCAGGCTTATATCCAGCAAGCCCCCCTGCCCAACCGCCAATACCTGAGGCACTCCGGCGATCGGGGTAGGGTCAAGTTTGCCATCCCTGACAATCCGTAGCCGTCCGGGTCGTTCGGTAATCAGCATTGAGCCATCGGGCAACCAGGCCATGCTCCAGGGATGTTCTAGCCCTTCCAGGACAGTGACCTGGCGAAACGCGGTTTCCGCCGCCTGCGCCGAGGGGGTTACTTCTGGAGGGGTGACAGATTTTAAGGCCGAATCAGGCCCTGAAGTGCAACTGGTAAGCATGAGGAGGGCAATAATGACACCTGTACCGGGTATCCCATGGCTCCTGACTATAGACATCATGACTGTCTTATCCCTCTTGATAGCTGGGCAATAGATAGGATTCTAGCAAACTGGTTAAACCTGAATGGGATAGTCAACCCACTGCTATTTTTTACAATCAAATCAATGCAGTCAGGGTGAAAAAATAACTCCCAGGGAAGATGCGGTGAACGGGCTAAAGAACCCTGTAAACTCAAAGGGAAGCATCACCATCAGGGCCTTAAACAGGCATTTCTTGTTTAAATTCCAACCGGCCCAGGCATTTGTTCACAATTATCCAAACCAGTCATCATGCATATCAATCAAGCCCTTGAGCGAATCAAACAACTTGGCACCAACGGAGACAATTACGATATCAGCACTGAAGACATCCTGAGTCAAATTCAAAATTGGCACGAAAGCCTCACCATTGAAATTCTGGAAGTAACTCAGGATGCAGTGACGATTCACTTTAAGTCTTTACCCGCTGATGTCAAAGGGTTTGCCCAGAAAATCTATGAATTTTGCCCTGACATCATCGATCAACACTTTGGTTGCTTTGCTGAAATGATCGAAGCGATGGAGGAGACGGGCGAAGACCTGCCGCAAGACCTGCAAAACCTGCTGCAGGGCATTGATTTAAGTTCTGAAGACTCTGGCCTGGATCTGCTAGAAAAAGCGTTACGAACCGATGGCAGAGTGCAATTATGGTGGGATTAATCGCTCTGAGGTGGCAGAGTGCCTCAGACATTCCTCCTTTGGGGGATGGCTTGAATTGTTAAAAAATACAAGAATTAAAAAATTTAATTTACTTTCTCTGACAAACCATTTTTATCTTGTCTAGACTGACACAATCAACGGTGTGACGATCGAATTCCAGGGCTTACGGAAAAACTGGGTTCAGGGTGTGTAGTGTTACTCGGTTCAGAGTAAACTCGCGATTTTGCTTAATAAATTATTTTTACAAAAATCTATGTCCAGACTTCCTGTGCAACCGTTTTTTCAGACGCTACGGGGTAAGCTTCTGTTAAATCAATTGTCTCGCGGCTGGATATCCCTGGCCCTACTGGCCAGCAGCATTTTAATTGTGGGCACGACCGCCATTACCAGTTACTGGTTGGTGCGGCGAATTATTCTGGATAACGTTAAGACCAATACGTTATTGACCGTCGAAAAGGCCGGAGATGACATTGACCAGTGGTTAGCAACCCGCGTGACGGAGGTAGAAACCCTGGCCAATCAGGTGGCGATTCGCTCCATGCATTTAGAAGCCGTGATTCCCTTTTTGTCCCTGGAAGCCGATCGCCTGCCCGAGTACCACTATCTCATGTACGCTTACCCCAACGGTTCCTACTACCGTACAGAGCAGGGTTTTGTAAAAGATAACAAGCTGCTCAAGTACTCCTACTTCAAGCAAGCCCTCGCCGGTAAGGTAAATATTTCTGGTCTGGTTCCTTCGACCCTGGGCGATCCACAGCAGATCAGTATTGCCGCCCCCGTCTGGTCAAGCTCCCCGCTCCGTCGCAAAATCTCGAAACAGCGGGCCGAGGTGCGGGCCGAAAATCTCTATGCCTTTGGTTTGTCCGGCGATCCTGATAAACAACCGACCCCGATCGGGGCCCTGATTGGGGTGATTCCGCTCAAACATATTGCAGAAGTGGTGGCTACCATTCCCAAACTGCCAGACAGCTATGCCTTCGTTTTAGATGAACAGGGTTTACCCATTGCCCAGCCTCAAGCTGAAAATTTGCCCCCAGACCGCAATCTACTACACAGTAAAAACCCGGTCTGGAAAAATATCTCCCAGACGATGATGCATCACAAGCATGGAGTAGAGCGGGTCAGGTTAGGAGAACAGTGGGTCTATGTGGCCTACGTCCCCCTGCGGCGGGCCAACTGGTCCCTCGCCCTGGTGGTACCCGCCAGCCAGGTCGAGAAACAACTGGATGGCCTGAATACCCTGGCTTTTGTGGTGGCCGGAGCGTTAGCGATCGCCAGTCTGTTCGGTTTTCAACAAATTCGTTTACTCAAACAGGCAGAAGACCACTCTGCCGAACTCGCTGACACCAACGACCAATTGCAGAAGGAAGTTCAGGAGCGGCAGAGGGTTGAAGTCGAACTGTTGCAGTCGCAGACTGATTTAGAACATCGAGTTGCGGCCCGCACCGCCGAACTGGCCACCGCCAATCAAGTTCTACAAACCTCAGAAACCCAACTCAAACACCAGGCCCAGCAACTAGCAAAAGCCCTGGAGGAATTGCAGCAGACGCAGTCCCAACTGATCCAGACCGAGAAGATGTCGAGTTTGGGCCAACTGGTGGCCGGGGTGGCCCATGAAATTAACAACCCGGTTAACTTTATCCATGCCAACCTGCCCTACGCCCAGCAATATATGCAGGAGCTTGTCCAACTGGTAAAAACGTACCAGGCCAGCTATCCCAATCCGGCACCGGCGGTGCAGGCAAAAGCCGAAGAGATTGATCTCGAATTTTTGATCGGGGATCTGGCCAAAGTTCTGGAATCGATGCAAATTGGTACGGAACGAATTCGCCAGATAGTTTTATCTCTACGCAACTTCTCTCGCCTGGATGAGGCCGAGATGAAACAGGTGGATATCCACGATGGCCTGGATAATACCCTGTTAATTTTACAAAATCGCCTGAAAGCGAAACCCGATAGTTCAGACATTCAGGTGATTAAGCAGTATCACAACCCCTACCCGGTTGAATGCTGTGCCGGACAACTGAATCAAGTTTTTATGAATATCCTGGCCAATGCCATTGATGCGCTAGAAGAAAAACGGCAAACCGCTCCCTGGCAAGCAATCCAGGAGAAGGCCGAACTCAGTCTGTCAGAACGATCGACCCCCGATCGACCCCGTTCTTTCAGGGCAGGGCAGTACTCTACCTTACAGCAACCGCCTGCATCATCAGTTACCGATTTACCCACCATCTGGATTCAAACCGCCGCCCTGGATGACTCCCTTGAGATTCGCATCAAAGACAATGGGCCTGGGATGTCAGAAGAAGTTCAGAGTAAGGTATTTGACCCATTTTTTACAACAAAACCCGTGGGTAAAGGAACGGGAATTGGCATGTCGATCAGTTACCAGATTATTGTCGAGAAGCATGGTGGGCAGTTACTATGCCATTCCGCTCCCAACATTGGCACAGAATTTGTCATCCAGATTCCCCTTCTGCAACCCAGAGACAAGGCCCTGGCTCCCGATAGCACCCGCCCCTACGAGAAATAGCTGACAACCATTTTCCGAGAATTGGATGATTCAGCCTTCCCAGAGCAGATTGAACCCCTGACTTGAGTGCCCCAGTTCCCCCGGGTTCAAGGCTCCAACAAAAGCAACTGCGCTGGTGCCAGTTGCACCTTCCAGGGGAACGGTCGGTGCCGCAGAATTTCCCATTTCTCCTTAAACAATTCTGCCTGGATATGGTAGTCCTGGGGATGGGCCGGTGGACCATTAAATTTGAGAAATACGGTCATTCGATGGGGGGTTTCACTGGTGCCTACCAGCCAGCCAGCAAAGGTGTTGTCAGCCTCCTGAGACGGCTCCAGAAAGCGCAACTGGTGGGCCCGAATTCCGACATAGGCGAGGCGATCGGGCAGGGGTTCTACCACCCGCAACTGAATCCCCCAATCCAGGGCTAAAATCTCTCGATCGGTGATTGCCTCGGCCTGAGAAATATTTTTGCATCCGGTTAATTGAGCAACTCCTAAACTTCCGGGTTGTTCAAAAATCTCGTATTTAGACCCAGCGGCCAGGGTATGGCCCGCCTCTAACACCAGTAAGTCCTGACAGACTCGATAGGCTTCTTCCAGGTTATGGGTGACAAACAGACTGGCCCCTTTAAAGCTCCTCAGTCTGGCGATCATTTCCTGCTCCATCTGACTGCGGAGATGGGTATCCAGGGCGGAAAAGGGCTCATCTAACAAGAGTAATTCCGGTTCACTGGCCAGGGCCCGGGCCAGGGCTACCCGTTGTTGCTGGCCGCCCGATAGCTGGGCCGGATAGCGATCGCCGAATCCCTGCAACTGCACCGCTTCCAGTTGAGCCGCTACCCGTTGCTTAACTTCCCTGGCAGAGAGGGATTTGGGCAGGCCAAAGGCAATATTTTGAGCCACCGTCATGTGAGGAAACAGGGCGTAGTTTTGCACCAGAAAGCCAATTCGTCGATCGCGGCTGGGCAGGTTAATCTTCCGTTTGGCATCAAACAGAATCCGGCCATTTAAGATCATCTGACCGTTGCTGGGAGTTTCCATACCGGCCAGGCAGCGGAGCAACATACTTTTGCCGGCTCCTGACCCGCCTAAGATGCCCAGGGTCGATTCCGTCGCGTTAAAGGCCAGATCCAGATCGAAGTTAGCCAGTCGTTTTTGCATGGAAACCTGGAGCCCTGAAAACTCCCGGCTTTCAGGGGGTAGGGGGGCGATCGAAGCAGAAACTCGCTCTTTGCGGCGGCTAGATGGGGAATAGTTAACCTGTTGCAATCGACCTCGTCGAGTTTTGCGCTGCTCCTGCCAGAAATTGACCCCAAAAATCCCGGAAAGGGACATCAGCATAATCACCACGGCCCAGAACCAGGCTTCGTTCATGGCTCCCGCTTCCACGGCAAAGTAGATCGCCATGGGGATAGTCTGGGTCTGTCCCGGAATATTACCGGCCAGCATCAGGGTGGCACCAAACTCTCCCAGGGCCCGGGCAAAGGCCAGCACTCCACCGGCCAGCACTCCCGGCAGGGCCAGGGGCAGCATAATTTGCCGAAACACCGTCCATTCCGAAGCCCCCAAGGTGCGGGCCACCGCCAGCAAAGTACTATCGACCTGTTCAAAGGCCCCCAGAGCCGTCCGATACATCAGGGGAAAAGACACGACCATGGCCGTAATCACAGCCCCATACCAGGTGAAAACCACACTGAAGTCAAAGGCCAGCAGCAGAGTACCAGCCGGCCCATTTTTGCCAAACAGCAACAGCAGCAGAAACCCAACCACCGTAGGAGGCAAGATCAGGGGAGAAATCAACAGCCCTTCCAGGAAGGACCTACCTTTGCCCCGATAGCCCAGCATCCAGTAGGCAACAGCAATTCCGGCAAAGAAGGTAACCAGGGTGGCCAGTAAGGAAACCTTGAGGGAAATCCACAGGGGAGACAGGTCGAGGGGAAGGGCGATCGGCTGATTCATAGTGGTTTCAGGGCGACCAGGGAAAGGAATGCCAGTCTGGAAGCCAGGTTATTGTCTCCTGGCCCCCTACCCTGCCTTTACTTAACAATAAATCCGTATTTTCGCAGGATACCCCTGGCTTCACTGCCACCCAAGTACCTGACAAAGGCTCTGGCCGCCTCTATGTTGCGGCTATTTTTCAGCACCGCCATGGGGTACAGGATGGGCGAATGGTAAGAGTCATCGGCGGTGACGGCTACTTTCACCTTTTTTGAGATTTTGGCATCGGTGAGATAAACCATTCCGGCATCGGCATTACCGCTTTCGACCGCTGCCAGCACCTGTCGCACATTGTTGGCGTAAACTAACTTCGATTTCACCCCATTCCACAGGTTGAGTTTTTGCAAAACCTGTTCGGCATACTGGCCCGCCGGAACACTGCGGGGCTCTCCCAGGGCAATCCGTTTGATCTCAGGTTGCTTCAGGCTGTTAAAACTGGTCACGGCCCTCGACCCATTCGGTACAACCAGAACCAGTTTGTTGTAGGCCAGGTTGGTACGGCTCCCAGGAACTAAGGCTGCTTTCTGATCGAGGCTGTCCATCTGGCGGCGGGCGGCGGAAATGAAGATATCGGCCGGTGCCCCCTGTTCGATCTGTTGCAGGAGCGCGCCGGAGGCCCCAAAATTAAAGGTCAGATTTACACCGGGATTGCTTCTCTGGTAGAGCGGTTTGATCTCTTCCATGACCTCTTTAAGACTGGCAGCTGCTGAGATGAGTAAATTGGTGTTAGCCCGTAAAGGTTCGGGGTTAACCAGGCGCAGTCCGATGACGAACAAAAAGCTGATGAGTGCTGCACTCCCAAGAGTCAGAACCTGTTTCCGTTTCATAATGGATTGGGGTAGGAAACTTTGAGCATGGGTTGGTATAGTTTTACCAACTTAGTTTATCTTCCCAACTAAATTGGTAACAAAAAGCCCAAAGTACCGGAAATCAATTTGTAGCAAAACCAACCATTTCCCCTCCCTGTTTACCACTGTCGGGCCAGTAACCATAGGGCAAATCGCTCCAGCATCACTAAGGTCGCCGTGATGCCTACGGCTAAACCAAACAGAACTAAATTATTTTCATTGCCTGCCCGCAAAGCAAAACTCAGGGAAGTGGCAACCGCAGGAGGATGAACCACATCCAGAAAAATCATAGAGGTAATGGTTAGCACGATCGCGCATCCTGCCGCCCAGTATCCTGGCCCCAGAACCAGGTAGGTGAGAAACCCGAAGCTGGCCGCCATCATTTGAGAAGCGATTAATGTGCGAACCGAGTTGGTGCCATGCTGGGGATCAAGGTAAATCAGAAATGCACTGGAAGCGAGGGAGGCAAACAGCAGCCGTTGCCGACTCAAAACTTCTACTAAGGCCAGAACTACGAGAATAATGGTGGTCGGTGCAAGGGCAAGAGCAAATTCCCCTTTCAGGTTGAGCCTGCGACGGAGCGATCGATTTGCCCCCTGAATCGGCTGCAAACTTTTTCGGTCTTGACTCATGGCAATACCTGGAGCTTTTAGAAGCCTTTCAGGGAAGAAAGTAAAAAGGGCACAACTCGCTCTTGCAAGTCATGCCCTATTCTAACTCTACCGATCGGTTCTCTCTGGCAGCGGAATGTCCAGAATCTCCATCAGCAGATCCAGACGAGAAGGCCGGGTCAGCAGGGGTACCAGGTTGGGCAGGCTGTAGTAGTCCCCTGCAAAGGTAAAGGTTTCGACCGGAGCCTGCTGCTGCTTTAGTTGGCTTTCTAACCAGTCGTAGTGACCCCCTACCCGGACAATCACCACGTTTGGCATAATTGCCAGCTCCCGGCAGTAGCTCTTGTAAACCTCCCCGAAGTAAGGAGCGGCGTTTTCACCTTCGTCGGTGACGATGATGATCTGGTCAGCCACCTGCCGCTTCTTCCGCATTGCTTCCAGGGCGCAACCAATACTGGTTCCACCCCCGGCCTGGATATGCCGAAAGGCCCGTTCCCAGTCGGTCAACTCCTTACCCTGAGCGGTCACAGGATAGGGAATAGTATCGAAGGCGTAGACAAACAGGTCAGCCTGGGTGATGCCTGAGATCAGGGCCGCTAACCGCTTACCCAGCTCGATCGCATTCTCCATAGAACCCGATTTGTCTACCAGCAGGGCGGTTGGCCGGGTAATGACACCACGCCGCTTCACCTGCTCGTTGGTCACCTTTTCCAGTCGGGCCAGGGTATCTGCATCCAGATCGGCGGCATCCGCTGCAATCTGGGCCTTGAAGGCAGCTACCCGCACAGACCGAGAGGCTTCTTCCAGCTTGGCATCAATCAAAGCCTTCACCTCGGGGTGATCCATCGCACCTCTGGCCTTGAGAGACTTGAGGTTATTGATCACTTCCTGGGGAGTCATGCTGTTGATCAGCGCCACCAGCACCACCGGGGTCAGTTGCTTGATCGCACCGATGGCGATCGCGTAGGGCAGCTTGAACTCGACGATCAGACGAGCCTGTTCGGCAGCACTGGTGGCTTTAGCCAGTTGCTTCAGCACTTCTGCCAGAGAGCCAACCGGAGGCTGATCACGGAACAGAATGGCATTGGCTCGCTCATCCGGCTTGATGTGCAGGGATGCGTACAGGTGCTTCATCGCCTTGCGTCCCCGCAGAGCCGCCCGATCGAAGAGGGCAGGGTTGCTTTCCCGCACTTTCAGATAGCGCTGTACGGCAGTCCGGGCAGAACGGGGCAGTTTATTCCGCTGCTGCTTCATGAAGTCTACAACCCGGGCGACCTGGTAGGGTGGAAACTCTTGCAGCAGAATGAATCCGGCATCCCGGTGGGCTGTCAAATCGCTGGTCAGCAGATGGGCGACAAACACTTCCTTGTGGTCTCGCACATCTCCATTCCGCTGGTACCAGACAGCCAGGTGGCCGTAGAAGATCGGATCCAGCTCAAGGATTAACTGGTGGATTTCTGCCACCTGCTCTAGCTTGCGGTGGGGGGTGGTGAGCAGGCTGTTGAGCATTTCCAGCCGCAAGTCCCGTTCGCTGTTGTTCATAGAAACCTCCTCTTAAATGGATGAATGAGGAGACAGATGTTGCACGCGGGGTGAGAGGTCACCGCGCAAGTTATAGAAGCCGGGCTGAAGGCAGGACTGCCCTCAGGGTTGCCTGCTATTAAGGCCCGTGAATTAAAACCCGGAACTTAATTTTTTAAGTGCGGCTAAGCCGCACTTAAAAAATTAAAAATTGGTTTTAGTCCTGATCCTAAGGCTCAGGCTTGCAGCGTAGGTCTCAGCTACGCACCATTGGTTGGGTGAGAGTATGTAAGCTTCCAGGGTGGGGGCGCGGCAACAACTGCCCTTCATGGCTGCCCACCAGCATTAAGGTCGGCAGCGTCTTTAGCCGTAAACCGCTTCAGGACGGATGATCAAATCTCCACTGGGGCGGCGATCGACCACATATTCAGTCAGACGATTGGAATTGACATCCAGATGTCTGGAAACCCGTTCTTTCACTGCCGTATCGTTCATGCCGGCAGTGATTCCCAGTTGGGTTTCGTTGATGTCTAAGGATCTACCTTCAAATCGAATATGAACCATGCAGATCACCTCCTTCCTGGTTTTCTTGCAGCCTTATACTACAAGAATAATACGTCATACTACAAGATGTCAAGCCAGTACTACAGCTATTTGTCCGGGTTGCCAGATAGCCGTTAGAGAAGCCAACTGCAGTACTACGAATTGGCCGTAGGAGAAAACACCGTTAACCCCCTGGGAATACATTTCACTTCGATCGGGGTGGTACCAATTACTTCCCCATCTACAACGACCTTCTGGGCTGGAGTTGTGGTGAGTTTGATCGCATCCACCCGACCATGAAATACATTGGGTTGCTGGGGGTCGGCTTTGATCAGGGCCGAACTGAACAGCTTCAGCATAGAGGTGACGGCCTGGAGTTTGCTCTCGGCGGTGGCGATCGTTAGATCTAACAGGCCATCGTCAAAAATCACCTGACCGGCTCCCTGGGCCATCACAGAAGTAGGCGGGGCTGCATTGGCGATCGTAATTGCCCCGGCCTGAAATTGATGGGTTTCCCCATCGACTTCGATCTCAACTTCAAACAGGGTTTGCTCCTCCAGCACCTGCCAGCCTGCCATCAGGTAGGCCATCACTCCCCACTGTTGTTTCAATTCGCGGGTGGCCCGCTCTACCATCTCGGCTTCGTATCCCACTCCGGCCAGTAAAATCATGGGCAAACCGTTACAGTAAGCCGCATCGACGGTGCGGGTTCGCCCCGCCAGAATGGTTTGACAGGCCAGGCGCAGGGGAAATAACTGGGGCAACCCCAGGGCGGCGGCAAAGGCGTTGGCGGTGCCCCTGGGAATTATTCCGAGGGGAATCCCGGTACCGATTAAGGCTCCGGCCACCGCCGAGATTGTACCATCGCCCCCAGAAGCAATCACCAGTTCGGCCCCGGCGGCGATCGCCCCCTGGGTGAGTTGCACCGGGTCATCCTCGGGGCTTGTGAGATGAATATGCAAATTGAAGTGGGGGTCTAGCAGTTGACGAATCAGGGCTAAGTCCTGGTCGGCTTTGCCCTGACCGGCAATCGGATTGAAGATCAGATGGGCAATCTGAACTTTTAGCAGTTGATGGGCGATCGCGTCGGCGGTGGCCCGATTCGTGGCGATTGGCACATTATGGACATTACAAACCCGCAGGAGCGCCTGGATATCGGGTTCATGGGGTTGGGCATAGAGGGGATCGACCAGAAAGAAGACCGCCACTACCTGCCTGGTACAGACTTCTGCGGCAATCTGGGTATCCCCTCCCTGGGGGCCGGACAGCATCCGCTCAATGGTTAAGCCGGTGGCCGCCTGAATTCGTTCGCCGGTCGTTCCGGTGGCAATCAGCCGATAGCGAGACAGGCAGACCTGATGCTGGGTGGCAAAGTTAACGATGTCATCTTTTTTCGAGTCATGGGCAATCAGGGCGATCGTATCAACCATTTTGGGGGGTTCCATGCGGGGCAGGACTCAGGAGAAAAAATTAATTAAAACTGAATTTTTAATTTTTGAAAGCGCAGCTCTGCCACGCTTTCAAAAATTAGTTCCGGGTTTTATTAAATTCACGATCCTCAGGGGTTAGCGAATCTTACGGCGGCGCAGGGCACTTTTGCGATCCAGGTCAATCCATTCTTCATCGCTCCGTTGGGGAGTCGTCTGTAACCGTTGCACAGCCCACTGGTTATAGGTCGGGTTCAATTCACAACCGAGCCAGCGCCGCCCTGACTGCTCTGCGACCACCAGGGTGGTACCGGAACCGGAGAAAGGATCTAGGACCAGATCTCCCCGATCGCTGGCGGCAAACACCAGGGTGCGGAGCAGTTCTTCGGGTTTCTGGGTCGGATGTCTGGTTTTTTCGGCCATGCCGTTGCAGGTGGTAGGAATTTCGATCACATCCTTGGGTTTGGCTCCCTGGGGGTGAGGGGTCCAGGCCGAGCGAGATTTACCATTGTGGTACTGGCTGGTGACGGCCTGGGGGTGGTCAGGGTATTTCAGGGTATGGTTGCCGTAGGGAATTCGCACCCGATCCAGGTGCATCTTGGCCCCGGCGGTCTTCCGCAAAACCAGAATGCTTTCGTGCGATCGGCCCCAGTCGTTGCCCAGGTTGGCTTTGTTTTTGTAATGCCAGATCAACCAGCGACACTGGCTGAAGTATTTCATTGCTGGTAGTTTCAGATCCGCCAGAATCTCGGAAAATCCCATGATGTAAAGGGAGCCACTGGGTTTGAGAATGCGGGCAACGGCAGCGATCCAGGCGATCGACCAATCTACATACTGCTGTTGCGACTGAAAGCTATCCCACTCGGCTTTGTTCAGGTTGTAGGGAGGATCGGCAAAGACCAGATCAACGGAGGCCGCCGCCAGGGTGGGCAACCACAGTAGCGAATCTCCCTGAAATAGGGAGCCCTGCTGAGTTTGGTATTCCAGGGTGATACCTGAAGGCATGGCCATGACTGGGGCGAGTTTAGCCAAAATCATACCAACTCCCCTCGGGCTTGCCACAAACTTTGCCCTGGCGGGTTATCCTACTGCTGCAACTGCCTCACCAGATGGCAAATTTCCGGCAAAATTAACTTTTCCAGGGCCAGGGTGACCGCCCCCGTAGAACCGGGCAAGGAAAAGATCAACTTGCCGCGAAACACCCCAGCGGTGGCGCGGGAAGCCATGGCCCGCGAGCCAATATCTTGATAACTGAGAACGCGAAACAGTTCCCCAAACCCGGGCAGGGTCTTTTCTAGCAGGGCGGCGATCGCGTCGTAGGTGGTGTCCCTCGGGGCAATACCCGTCCCACCGTTGACAATCACTACCGCCAGGTCGGGTTGCTGGCTCAGGTGGTACAACTGGGTCTGAATTTCCGTGGGTTCATCTTTCACCAGATGGTAGGCCACCACCCGATGTCCGGCGGTCAGTAGTTGCTGCTGAATCGTCTGCCCACTGCGATCGGTCGCTTCTGTGCGGGTATCGCTGACCGTAATTACCGCACAGGCAATGGAGGTTGGAGTCGGGTCGGGGTGAGGAGTTGTCATGGCAATCAGGCAGAGAGACGCTCCCCAGGGAACGCCTCTCTTCAAGCCCTAGTCTTTGCTCAATCCATTCTCGGCGGCATAGCGCTCCATAAATCGGATGAACCGATCGAAGGCATCGGCGGAACGCATGATGTACAGAGCTTCCAGGGCATCGGGTTGACCGTTGATGAACTTGGCTTTCACCTCCCGGGTGACCAGTTCTCCTTCTTCGTCAATCAAATACATCCCAGTAATCTCTTCGGTGCCGCTGTTGTCCAGGGCTTTGGGATTCTGGAAATAGAAGGTTGCCGTACCGTTACTGCCATCCTTAGAACGAGTAATGCGCACATCGGGCACTACTTCTTCGTCGATACCTCTGGAAAATTGGATTCGAGCGGCCATAATCTTAAAGCGATGTTACGTTTAGTAAAGTACTATTCTCCCATAGATCAGGCCCACAGCACCAACCCGAGACTATACATATTGCTGAGATTGCCATGCTTCGGGATCACCCGCAGGGATAGCCCCTGGAGGCCACTGTTGACGTAGGCCACATTAATCGTATAAATCGCCATCCCCTGGGCATCCTGGCCCTGGTAGTCCATCACCACAGGAGTACCCCGGACAATCTCTCCACTGGCATCCACCGCTCCTTTGTACAGCTCCACCTGAACATCTTCGGGGCCCATCCCGGCCAGGAAGATGCGGGCTTTGACGGCAATATCCTGGTTGACCCGAATATCTTTTAGATCGGAGATATCCACATCCTGGATCTTCATGGCATACCAGTTGTCAAAGACGCGAGATTTCCACTGGGCCAGTTCCTTTGCCCCTGCATAACTGTCGGTGATCAGGGTGCGATAACTGTCGCTCACCGGGAAGTAAGCCCGACTGGCGTACTCTCCTACCATGCGGGCCGTGTTGAAAAAGGGGCAGTTGAGCCGGATGGCATCCTTCATTTTGGCGATCCAGCGGCGGGGCAAACCCTCATCGTCCCGATCGTAGAACAGGGGCACCACCTCCTGCTCGAGCAGGTCGTAGAGGGCATTGGCCTCAACATCATCCTGATAATTCAGATCCTCGTAGTCTTCCCCATGGCCGATCGCCCAACCCGTCCGGACATAGTCGGCTTCATCCCACCAGCCATCCAGCACACTCAGGTTGGGCAACCCATTCATGGATGCTTTCATCCCACTGGTACCGGAAGCCTCCCGGGGCCGACGGGGGGTATTTAACCAGACATCGCAGCCCGCCACCATGAGGCGAGAAACGAACATATCGTAATCTGGCACGAAGGTGACATAGTGACCCATACCCGAGGTGCGGGTGTAATGGACAATATCCCGGATCAATTCCTTGCCAGGGATATCTTTGGGATGGGCTTTACCGGCAATTACAAACTGCACCATCCGCTTTTTGTGGGGGAATGGCCGCTTGATATGCTCCATATCCAGCAGGATCTTGCGAATTCGATCCAGATCCCGCAAAAACAGGGTGGCCCGTTTGTAGGTGGCAAACCGTCGAGCAAAGCCGATCGTCAACACTGAAGGGTCTAACACTTCTTCGGCGGCATCAATCTCGGTGGCCGAAGAACCCCGTTGCCGCAGGCTTTTTTTCAGGCGTTCCCGGACAAACATCACCATCTCAGAGCGGCAGCGTTCGTGGTTGCGCCAGAGTTCTTCGTCGGGAATGGACTTGACCCGCTCCCACAGGGGATGGTCGATCAGGGCTTCGGACCAGTTGGGCCCCAGGTAGCGATCATAGAGTTCCTGGGTTGATTTGGCTACGCAACTGCGGGCATGCACCCCATTAGTAATCGAAGTAATCGGCACTTCATTGCGGGGCAGGGCTGTCCACAAACCCCGGAACATATCGCGGGAAACTTCGCCATGCAGACGGCTTACCCCATTGACAAAACTGGCCATTTTAATCGCAAACACCGCCATACTGAAGGGAGAGGCCAGATCTCCGGTGTTTTCCCGGCCCAGGGCTAAAAACTCTTCCCTCGATAGGCCAAATACTTCGGCGTAGTGGCCTACCGCATGCATCACCTTATCGGGGGGAAACAGGTCGATCCCGGCGGGAACGGGGGTGTGGGTTGTAAAGATCTGGCTGGACTGAGCCACCTCCTTGGCTGCCGCATAGTTCAGCCCATCCTCCTGCATCAGCATGCGAATCCGTTCCAGGGACAAAAAGGCAGAGTGCCCTTCGTTCATGTGGTAGGCGGTGGGCTTCAGACCCAGGGCTTTAAGCATTTTTACCCCACCGATACCCAGCATGATCTCCTGGTCGATCCGCATATCGATATCGCCGCCATAGAGCTTGTCCGTCAGATCATGGTCGTAGGAGTTGTTGGGCTCAATGTTGGTATCGAGCATGTAGAGGGGAACGGTACCAATCTGCACCCGCCAGACCCGGGCATAGACTTTGCGGCCCGGGTAATCTACCTCAATCCGCAGTTCCGAGCCATCCGGGTGGCGCTCCAGGTGCAGGGGCATGTTGTAAAAGTCGTTGATCGGGTAGCGTTCCTGCTGCCAGCCATCGGCATTCAGGTACTGGGCAAAGTAGCCTTCCTGATAGAGTAACCCCACCCCCACCAGGGGCAACCCCAGGTCGCTGGCCGACTTCAGGTGATCGCCGGCCAGCACTCCCAGACCACCGGAGTAGATCGGCAAGCAATCGGCCAGACCAAATTCAGCCGAGAAGTAGGCATAGCAATCACGCGGCTCCTGACTGGCTTCTTCCTTTTTCAGGCGGTTCTTGCGGTACCAGGTGCGATCGCCCAGGTAATCATCCAACTGCCTGGCAGCCCGATCCATCTGAGCCAGGAAGCCTTCATCTTCCACCACTTCCTGTAACCGCTTCTGGCTAATGGTACCCAGCATTAAAACCGGATTGTGGCGGCTCGATTCCCACAGATCCAGGTCAAGGCGACGGAACAGATCCTTCGCCTCACTGTCCCAGTCCCAATGCAAGTTGTAGGCGAGTTTGCGAAGTGGCTCTAACCGTGCTGGCAGTGAAGGGGAAACGTTGAAGGTACGAATGGGACGCATAACCACTGACTCTGTTTAGGTCTAGAGCCATTGTGGGACGAGTTTTGCTAAAACCCGACCGTCTTAAGATAGTTCCCAGGATCTCAAAATTAAACTTAAGATTTGGCCGGAGGTTTTGACGGGCCTTGTCTGCAGGGTCAGGCCTTTTCTACCCAGGCAGCAAACTCTTGAGCAAATTGGGGCAGGGAGAGGAGGTAAATATCCTCGGCCTGGGCCGCCTGATCCCGTTCGGGCTGGGTGTTGTAACCCCAATCGGCGAGAAACAGGGTGACCTGGGCCAGGTCAGCATGCTGACGCACCGAGTCGAGGGTCTTGAGCCGGTCTTCTACGAACCAGAAGGTGCCGCCGTATTCTCCCAGGAGTTGCCGCAATACCTCATACTTGGGCCGCCGGGTTTCTTTGCCAATAATCTGCATCGCATCGACGGCAATGCCCTGCTGCTGCAGTAATTGTCGAATAAATCGGCCTTCTTTGGTACTGATGATTACGGGCCGTGTTGAGCTGTTCAAAATGCTTTGCAGGCGATCGATCACCCCCGGGTAAAAGCGATGCTCCGCCAGCCAGCTCTCCAGATCAGAGGCAATCCACTGGTCGCGAATGCCATCCACCGTAGCCCCCAGACGGGCGGCCTCCATTCCTTCTTTTTGGGCCAGTTCCGGGGCGATCGTCCCCCAGTTATGTAAAATTTCTACCTCTGAAATTCCCAGCACCAGCGCCCGCAGCAGCAGGGGCATTTCCCACCCCGTCTCGACCACTGGCCGCAGCAGGTAAAAACTGGCCGCCAGCCCTTCCGGTGGGGTTGCCTCGGCAGGTTCCCAGAGGGCGCAGTAGGCACGCCAGGCCGTCTGGAAGTATTCTTGCAAACCATCGCAGATTACACCATCAAAATCGAGGGCCAGAACGGTGGGTAAGGTAGGTGCCATAGATAAAGAGAGCCGAAAATTCGTCTTTATCATGCCATCATTTGGAAATTTCACGGCAAAATCCGGGGATCGTAACGAGTCGAGCAAATTAGTACAATTGAACCATAAAACCATTTACTCAAATCTTTCCCGGCGTCGCTTACGCTGGTAAAGAGGGAGTTGCCAGGAATTCATGAGCTATCAACCGCTACATCACAAATATCGTCCCCAGACCTTTACCGATCTGGTAGGCCAGGAGGCGATCGCCACGACCCTCACCCATGCCCTGCAACAGCAACGGATTGCCCCGGCCTACCTGTTTACCGGAGCCAGGGGGACGGGCAAAACCTCCAGTGCTCGAATTCTGGCCAAATCCCTCAACTGTCAGGCCAGTGAAACTCCGACGGAACACCCCTGCGGCCTCTGTGAAGTATGTCGGTCGATCGCTGGCGGGTCGGCCCTGGATGTGATTGAAATTGACGCGGCCAGCAATACCGGGGTCGATAACATCCGGGAGTTGATTGAACGGGCTCAGTTTGCCCCAGTGCAATGTCGCTACAAGGTCTATGTGATCGACGAGTGCCACATGCTCAGTTCTGCGGCCTTCAATGCCCTGCTAAAAACCCTGGAAGAACCCCCCGATCGGGTCGTGTTTGTCCTGGCGACCACCGATCCCCAGCGGGTCTTGCCGACGATTATTTCTCGCTGTCAGCGCTTCGATTTTCGCCGGATTCCCCTGGAGGCCATGGTGCGGCACCTGCGGGCGATCGCTGACAAAGAAGCCATCGCCATTAGCGACGAAGCGATTACCCTGGTGGCCCAGCTTTCCCAGGGGGGCCTGCGGGATGCCGAGAGCCTGCTGGATCAACTCAGCCTGCTGGCTGGAGAAGTCTCCGCCGAGAAGGTCTGGGATTTAGTCGGCTCAGTGCCGGAGCGGGATCTGCTCACCCTGCTGGAGGCGATCGCTCAAGACAACCCGGAAACCCTCTTAGACAGCACCCGCCGCCTGATGGATCGGGGCCGGGAACCGATGATTGTGCTGCAAAACCTGGCCAGCTTTTACCGGGATCTGTTGATTGCCAAAACTGCCCCCGATCGGGGAGATCTGGTCGCCCTCACCCCGCCCACCTGGGAAAAACTCTGTAGCTTTGCTCAATCCCTGGATACGGCCACCATCCTGGCCGGACAACAACACCTGCGTAGTTGCGAACTCCAGCTCAAAAGCACCACCCAGCCGCGGCTCTGGCTGGAGGTCACCCTGATGGGGTTGCTCCCCTCGGCGCTGCCCCAGGCCCGGGAGACCCGGATAGAACCAACCCCCCGAGCCGAAAGGAAACCTGCCGTCCCGGTCAGGCCAGCAGAAATTGCGCCGCCGGTTGCCCCCCCTGACCCGCCACCGGTGTCAGTTCCCGCCCCCCAACCCGCCGCCGGTGCTCCAGCGGAACCCGCCCCCCGATCAGCGGAACCCCCTCCCTCCATACCTGTATCCCAGGAAGCCCCTGCTGCAGAACTGACCCAAATCTGGCAACAGGTGATCGACAAGATTGTGCCCTACTCCACCCAGGTCATGGTGCGTCAGCAGTGTCATTTGCTGGCCCTGCAAGAGCAAGAAGCCCGCATCGGAGTGACAACCCAGCCCCTATTCAAGATGGCCCAGGGCAAGATCCCCAATATTGAAGCGGCCTTTACGGCGGTCTTTGGCACAAAAATTCGGGTCAGCCTGGAAGTAGCGGCCCTGGAACCAGGCCGACTCGCCAAAGAACCATCGTCTGCCAACGGTTCTATGCCTGCGCCTGCGCCTGCGGCCCCCACCTACCAGCCCCCTGTCCCTGCCGGAGAAGTACCTAAAGCGCCCCCGGTTGCCCAACCCCGACCGCTCCCCCAACCCGATCCCCTGCCTGCTCCTGCCTCCCCCGATGCCGGTTACTACCAGGCGGAGGATGAAGTGTCCCGGGCGGCCAAACAGCTGGCGGAGTTTTTTGCCGGGAAGGTGGTCGATCTGTCGGACAGCGCCGGGGAACTGCCAGTCACCATGCCAGAGGTACTGGCCAGCCATGGAGAAGCGGCCACTTCCACCTTTGACACCTGGGGCGGGCCAGAAGATGAAGACGAGGACGAAATCGACATTCCCTTCTAGACTTTCTGGCTGTAGCTGTCATTGATACAGCAAGTATGGTTCAATCAGGGGAAATTGGTTTTATCTACCCCTAGCCTTGCATCCTGTACCTATGGAAACGACCGTCTATCTTGCTGTCAATGGCACCCTGATGCGGGGCTTAGAGTTAAATGACAATATGCTGCTGGTGGGTGCAAAGTTTGTCCGTGAAGCCTGGACCGAACCCGCCTACCGCCTCTGGTCAATCCACGATCGCCATCCGGCCATGATGCGGGTTAACCAGGGGGGAGCTGCGATCGCCGTCGAGATCTGGTCTGTGCCGGCGGCCAAAATGAGTGTGTTATTGATGCTGGAGCCACCGGGCCTCTGTATTGGCAAGATGCGTCTACAAACTGGGGAAGAAGTGCTGGGGGTGTTGGGCGAACCCTTCCTCTGTGAAGGTAAGCGAGAAATCACCCAATGGGGGGGCTGGCGCGCCTATACGGCCCACCTGGCCCAGGAAAAGCAGCAACCGACTCCTGAGCCACCCGCGGCCGAAAATCTTCCCGGGCCCCTCAGTCCGGTGGTCTGAGCCGTATTTTTGAATTCCTTAGATTGCTTAATTTCTATGACTGACAAACCGATTGATCCGGCGGAGCTGGTAGATCAGCTATCTGCCCTGGCAGGTCTACCAATTCAACCCGAACACCATGCCGGTGTGGTGGAAAACTTCAGCCGAATTATGGCCGTTGCCCAACTGGTGCAAGAGTTTCCTTTACCCGAAGACGTTGAAATTGCGACGGTGTTTGAACCATGAGCCAGAGTTATCCCGACGCAACCAGTATTGCCACCAGTGTACGAGGCAAAGAAATCTCAGCCAAAGCGGCGGTGGCGGCTGCCCTGGCCCGGATTGCCGCCCAGAATGCAACCTACAATTGCTTTACAACGGTATTAGCTGACCAGGCCATGGCCGATGCCGAGGCGATCGATGCTGAGATCGCCGCAGGTCAAGATCCCGGCCCCCTGGCGGGAGTACCCTTTGCCGTCAAAGACCTGTTTGATGTAGCCGGAGTCACCACCCTGGCCGGTTCCAAAATTAATGCCGAACGCCCTCCAGCCTCCCAGGATGCCACCCTGATTACCCGCTTGAAGCAGGCGGGAGCAGTACTGGTGGGGGCCTTAAATATGGATGAGTATGCCTACGGCTTCGTGACTGAAAATAGCCACTATGGCCCAACGCGCAACCCCCATGATATCGATCGGGTGGCCGGTGGTTCCTCCGGTGGGTCAGCGGCGGCGGTAGCGGCAGGGTTGGTTCCCTTCACCCTGGGGTCTGACACCAACGGCTCAATCCGTGTGCCCTCGTCCCTTTGCGGCATTTTTGGCCTCAAACCAACCTATGGGCGACTGTCCCGGGCGAGAACCTACCCCTTCGTTCACAGCCTTGATCACCTCGGCCCCTTTGCCCGATCGGTACGGGATCTGGCCCTCACCTTTGACCTGATGCAGGGCCCCGACCCGCAAGACCCCGTCTGTACCGATCGCCCCCCGGAATTCACCCTGCCCCAACTGGCCCTGGGAATTGACGATCTGCGAATTGCCGTAGCCGGTGACTACTTCGCGAAGGGAGCCGAACCCGCTGTTTTAGAGGCCGTCGAGCAGGTAGCTCTAGCCCTGGGAGCCACAGAACGGGTGATCATTCCAGAGGCTCATCGGGCCCGGGCAGCAGCTTTTGTGATTACCGGTTGTGAAGGCAGCAATCTGCACCTGCCCGATTTAAAGACTCGCCCCCAGGACTTTGACCCGGAAACCCGCGATCGCTTCCTGGCTGGCTCCTTAATTCCGGCCAGCTGGTATCTCCAGGCCCAGCGGTTCCGTTCCTGGTACCGCGATCGGGTGCGGGAACTGTTTCAGCAGGTGGATATTATTCTGGCCCCGGCCACGCCCACTCCGGCGACCCTGATCGGTCAGAAGACCTTCTTGATCGATGGCGTAGAAGTACCGTTGCGGCCCAATGTCGGCCTTTACACCCAACCCCTATCCTTTATTGGCGTGCCGATCGTCGCCGTTCCGGTGCAGCAACCCGGCGGTCTGCCGATCGGAATTCAGGTAATCGCCGCTCCCTACCAGGAAGCGAAGGCCCTGCGGGTTGCAGCTTACCTGGAAGCGAAGGGAGTGGTTTCTGCCCCCGTGCCCGAACTGGTAGAGCGATAAACCCCGGCCAACCCAAACATCCCCAAACTTTCCTGCTGCAAAATCGGCACACTGGCATAAAATCACAGCATTGATTGTGCCAACTCTTCCTATGACTGACGCTTCTCTGCCGTCCTCTGCCCCTGTTGTCGAACAACCTGCCCTCGACCCCGATCGGGAACTTCAGGTTCGGTTCAAGAGTGAGGGGGGTAAACTGCTCCTCCTGTTGCCCCCAGAAGGGGATGGCGATGACTCGAACCCGGCAGCTATTTTTAATTGGACAGAGGTCTGGCAACAGTTGAAACAACGCCTGGATGCCGGAGAACGGTTCTGGCAACCCGATACCACGGTGCATTTGATTGCCCGCGATCGGTTGCTGGATGTCCGCCAGTTACAGACGATCGCCGATGCCCTGACGGAAGCCCAACTGCAACTCAAACGGGTTTATACCAGTCGCCGTCAGACCGCCGTTGCTGCGGCTACCGCTGGCTATTCCGTCGAGCAGCAGTCTTCCATTGCCCATATCAACCAGTCGGCCCAGGAGGCGGCCCAGGCCTTAGCAGAACCCCTCTACCTGGAAACCACCCTGCGATCGGGGGCAGATATTCGCCATAACGGCACGGTCGTGATTTTAGGAGATGTGAATCCCGGCAGTTCTGTGGTGGCCGAGGGAGACATTTTGATCTGGGGTCGTTTGCGGGGTGTAGCCCATGCCGGGAGTAAAGGCAATGCCCGTTGCCTGATCCTGGCCCTGCAAATGGAACCCACCCAGCTGCGAATTGCTGACTTCGTGGCCCGTCCCCCGGAAACCCCTCCGGCCCAGTACTACCCGGAAGTGGCCTATGTCACCCCCCAGGGTCATATCCGAATTGCCCAGGCTACGGACTTCCATCGAATTCAGGCCAGTGAAATAAATCTCAAATAAGGAAATCTGGATGAAGTAAAATTTTTAGTTTGTTTTTACTATCTAGTATTTATCCTTCATCCTTTTCCCCGGTCTTGGCTATAGTTAATACACTCAAGCATGTTCGTCTGACCTTCCCTGTCATTTAGTTGATTAATCCCCCGATTTCATGAGTCGCATAATCGTTATTACCTCTGGCAAAGGAGGGGTGGGCAAGACCACCACTACCGCAAATCTAGGCATGACCCTGGCCCGCCGCAATCGCAAGGTAGCCGTGGTAGATGCCGATTTTGGTCTGCGTAACCTGGATTTGTTGCTGGGGCTGGAAAACCGGGTTGTGTACACGGCAGTGGATGTTCTGGCAGGTCAATGTCGGTTAGAGCAGGCCCTGGTCAAAGATAAACGCCATCCCAATCTAGTGCTGTTACCCGCCGCCCAGAATCGTACCAAGGATGCCGTGAATCCTGACCAGATGAAGCAACTGGTGAATGCCCTGGCCAAGGTGTTTGACTATGTTCTGATTGACTGCCCCGCCGGAATTGAAATGGGCTTTCAAAACGCCATCGTTGCAGCCCGAGAAGCGTTGATTGTCACCACTCCCGAAATCTCTGCAGTTCGAGATGCCGATCGGGTCGTGGGGCTGCTAGAAGCAAACAGCATCAAGAAAACCCAATTGATCATCAACCGGATTCGGCCGGCGATGGTGCAGGCCAACGACATGATGTCCGTAGAAGATGTCCAGGAAATTTTGGCCGTACCGCTGATTGGGGTAGTGCCTGACGATGAGCGAGTGATTGTTTCTACCAACCGGGGAGAACCGCTGGTGCTGGCAGAAACTCCTTCCCTGGCCGGAACTGCCTTTGACCACATTGCCCGCCGCCTGGAAGGGGAAAAAGTCGAGTTTATTGACCTCAATGCCAGTAACGATTCCTTCTTCTCCCGCATTCGCAAAGCCCTGACTACCAAGCTCTTTTAACAGGCAAGGGGTATGCCCTTCGCTTAATTCCTTCACCTCTCACCTGCCTCCATGTTGATTGAATTTCTCGAACGTTTCTTTCCCCGATCGGAAGACAATAGCCGTCAACAGGTCAAGAACCGTCTGAAGCTGGTTCTAGCCCACGATCGTACGGATATTCCTCCCCAGGCTCTGGAAGCAATGCGGCGGGAAATTTTGGAAGTTGTCTCCCGTTACGTGGAGTTAGATACCTCCAGCATGGAGTTTGCCCTGGAAAATCACCAGCGCACCACGGCCCTGATCGCCAATCTTCCCATCCGGCGGGTGCGTTCCCAGGCCGATGAGGCTCCTGTAGAAGGGGTCGTTGACCCGGGCAACCTGGAACTGGAACCCCTGACCCCTAACGCCGAACCCGCTAACGCCGAGTCGATCGCCCTGGAGTAAACCCCTTACCCTTCTGACCGTTGTGATTACTGGTAAAACTCAGCTTTTGGGGGTGATTGGGCATCCGATCTCCCATTCCCTCTCCCCAATTATGCATAATGCAGCCCTGGCTCACCTGGGGTTAGATTATGCCTACCTGCCATTTGCCATCGCCCCGGAGGATTTAGCAGCAGCCATTGCCGGATTGGCCGCGATCGGAGTCCAGGGTTTCAATATTACCATTCCTCATAAACAGGCAATTTTGCCCTTCCTGAGCGAGGTGTCAGAGGTGGCTGAGGCCGTGGGGGCGGTAAATACCGTCTGGCGCAAGGGCAACAACTGGTACGGCACAAACACGGATGTCACCGGGTTTTTGGCCCCTTTGCTCTCCCTCAACCAATCCTGGCAACAGGCCGAGGCCGTGGTTCTGGGAAATGGTGGCGCGGCCCGTGCGGTGGTTGCCGGTTGTGCTCAGTTGGGATGTCAGAAGATACGGGTTGTCGGCCGCGATAGCAATAAACTGCAGGCGTTTCAGCAAAGTTGGACGAACTCCCCGATTTCGCCGCCCCTATCAGTTCATGCCTGGGAAGAGTTATCTACCCTGTTACCAGCGGCCACCCTGCTGATCAATACGACCCCGATTGGCATGCAACCCCAGGTCGAGCAGTCTCCCCTGACCGAGCAGCAAATGGCACAGCTCCCCCCAACAGCGATCGCCTACGACCTGATTTATACCCCCAACCCAACCCGGTTTCTGCTTCAGGCTAAGGAGCGAGGCCTGGGGGCGATCGATGGCTCGGAGATGCTGGTTCATCAGGGAGCTGCCGCCCTGGAAATCTGGATTCAACAACCGGCCCCAATTCAGGTAATGCGGCAGGCACTGCACAGTCACCTCGGTTGGTAATAGTTCTACTTGCGCTCGTTGCGGCTTTCCCAGCGAAACAACCCTACCATCAGGGCAACGACCCCAATTTGCACCGCCAGATTCGGCAAAACCGCTTCTACATCTTTCCCAGCCAGCAGCTGTGTCAAAAAGATTACCCCCCCCACCAGGCCAGAAGCGGCAAAAGACCCGTAGATAAACTTACGCAACCCCTTGTAAGGAGTCTGTAACTCGCCCTTCAGCCTGGCATAAAATTCTGGACTCATGCCCTCTGGGGGGCGATCGTTCGATAGATTAACCTTCTCGGCTTTTTTGCCACCCGCTGTTGCCTTCCCTTTAGATTTTCCAGCCATTTTCGTTTCAGTACTTACTACGCCCATCCTGCCACGATTCTGCCTGAGATTGGTAAGTTTTCATGCGTCCCCTGCCCTGTTATACTTATTAAGGGCTATGCCGATGTGGCTCAGTGGTAGAGCACTCGATTCGTAATCGAGCGGTCGCGGGTTCAAATCCCGCCATCGGCTTCAAGGGTTTCAAGCTATAAGAGTCTCTCTGAAAGGGTTTCAGAGGGGCTCTTTGTTTAGACCGCTCCAACAGGTCGGGTCTTTTTAGACAGGTTTGGGGTAGAAATTGGGGTAAAGCTGGGGTAATCTTTCAGTACGCCTGTATTATTACAGGAGTAGCCTAATGTATTCCAAAAACAGACCAGGCAAGGCGGGTAAAGGCTCTGTCCAGATAAAATCTTCTAACGACCGTCTGCAACTCGTCTTCAGCTTTGGCGGCAAGCGCCACTACCTTTCGACGGGCTATCCCAATACGCCTCAGTGTCGAAAACTAGCTCAGATGAGAGCTTCAGAAATTGAAAAGGATATTCTCTACAAGCGACTTGATCCAACCCTGGAGAAATACAAACCCAAATCGGCCCTCAGTACCGTTACCCCAATTACCCCAATTTCTACCCCAAGGCCAACTTTGGCTGACCTGTGGAAGAAGTTTGTTGACTGGAAACGCCCCCAGTGCGCTCCCAGCACAATGAAGAACCAGTACAAGGCTTTCTCAAGCTATTTGTAAAGAATGCCAACCGATGAACTCGATCGTGCGGTAGAGATTCGGGACGAAGCGCTGCAAACAATTCCTATCAATTCAGCGAAGCGATTTATCGTTGCATTAAACTCCTGTTGTGACTGGGCAATCCGGTCAGGGCTCATTACCGAAAATCCATTTCATGGAATGTCAGCCCAAATTAAATTGCCCAAGGCAGAAAAAATGGAAGATGATATCAATCCATTTTCGGCTGATGAGCGCGACTGATCATTGAGACCTTCGGCAAAAATTGTTACTACAAGTACTACACCTCCCTGGTCGAGTTTCTTTTTGTGACAGGTGCCCGTCCTTCTGAAGCTCTGGCCTTGCAGTGGAAACATATCAGCAACGCTTTTAGAACCATCAATTTTGAACAGGCAGTAACTGTTTCTGAAGGAGGACTGACGATTAAACAAGGTCTGAAAACTCAGGAAAAGCGCAGGTTCCCCTGCAATCCAAAAGTTCAGGCAATTCTGAAAAAGATAAAGCCAGAAAATGCCCAACCCAACGACTTGTTATTTCCCAGTCCAGAGGGTAAGTACATTGATTTCCATAACTTTAGAAATCGTGCCTGGACAACTATTCTGAAGAGTTTGAACATCCCTTACCGCAAGCCCTACCAGACTCGACACACCTTCATTACCCTTGCCCTTGAAAATGGGTTAGACGCAAAGGATGTCGCACGGTTGGTTGGGAATTCTCCCGAAATAATCTACCGTCATTACGCTGGGAATAAGCGGGAGCTGTTCGTGCCTGAATTCTGAAGATACCTAATGAAGTAGGACTTTGACCAGAAATTTCTCAGGGAGATGTTTCATCATCCCTGAGAAATTCATTTTGGAGAGGAAGGTGATTTTCTTTAGTTCTCCTGTAAGAACCCTAAATGTCAGCAGGTTGATCTGGATACTTTAACAAAGCTTTTTCCCGCTCAAAGAGTTGTTCACCTAACCATGAGATTGCGGGATTGATTGTGTTCAGACAATTTTGGCAATATTCTATATCAGCCTGATCGACCACATCTTTCTCTGAAGCAATAGGGGTAAGAAATGCCAGTTGTTTTTCTGCCTGGTATGCAATTGCTCTTAGCAACTGTTTGTAAATGTATATGAAGCGGAAGTCGCATTAGGTGGTAAATAGGCGATACCAGAAGAGCTTTATCAAACTGACTTCAGAGGATGAATCAGCCATACTACGACAGTGACCTGACGGATGAGGAATGGGCCTGGATTGAACCGCTTTTACCTCCCGAAAAGCCTGTGGGCAAGGGACGAGAAGTGGATCTCCGAGTCGTTCTCAATGGCATCTTCTATCGGGCTGATAACGGGATTAAATGGCGGGCTTTGCCACCCGAGTTTGGAGCCTTGGCAAACAGTGTATGGGTACTTCCGGTTGTGGGTCAGACTCGGAGTTTGGGAGCAAATTAATCTCAGGCTAGTGCGGCAGGTGCGGTTGGCAGAAGGGCGGGAGGCTGAGCCTGGTTTAGCCATCATTGATAGTCAGTCTGTCAAACTCGGACAAAAAGGGGGAAGAACAAGGGTTTGACGGCAATAAAAAGGTGAAAGGACGGAAACGGCCTATTGTCATAGAAGTGTTAGGCCTGGTACCGGGTTGCTATGTGACCTCGGCCAATACTGCTGATGTGAAAGCGGCTCCTGCTGTTTTAGTCTGGGTGCTCGAGCAGTTTGAGCAAATTGTCAAAGTCCTGGCAGACCAAGGGGATTGCGGAAGTTTGGGGGCATTGATGTCACCATCGGGCTGTTGCACCAGGGCGAGAAACTGACGCGCGATTTTGTCCGGGGCGAGTTCATCATCGGCATCGAGGCATTGAATGTAGCCGCCCTGAGCCTGGGGAAAGCCAAAATTACGTTAATTTGTATTGAGAATGGTGTTGCAATCGTCGGGAGGTAATGTCTCTCTCAGCTATGTGCAATCTCTGGAGTTAGACAGTGAGATCCGGGCGATCGCAGCCCTTCCCAATGGCACCTCCCTCCAGCAGATATTACTCACCGATAGACTGGCGAAGCTCGATCGCTCCCAATCACTACCGATTGACATTGCCCAAGCTTTCCAGATAGGAGAAGCAGATGCCCGATCGCAACGGAAAAATGTTTGGGGAGTAGAAAGCAAAATTGGTTCCGTCAATAGTCTATTAAGGAGATGTGAAAACTATGGAGAACCTAAGGTTGTTTCAATTTCATCCAGTTCATTATCCAGTTTACTAATCTCATCTTCTTCGTTCTGAATTAGCTTCTGTAATTGAAATTTGACTGCTGCTCCTGTCTCAATTGCTAAGTCTTGCCGCCATTGTCCTAATTTTTCCTCTCGGCGATCCCGTTCACTTTCTAAATTCGATCGCCGTTGCTCTAATCGGCGTTTTTTTGATGGGGTTAGGGTTTTGATCGCAGGTTGGGCTACAACAGGTTGAGGAGTTTGGCTGACTTCAGCCTGCCCCGGAAAGGGGATATGGGCTGGTACTTCCCGCCGATCTGGTTTCCCGGGAAAGCTGGGGCGCTGGTCTGGTTTCATCCGACCATCTTTTACTGCTGTTAACAATCGCTGTTGTGCCTCTGTTTCATCACAATTAAACACATCAATGTACACAATCTGACCCAGTAAACCACTGGGATTGCAATCTTCTACTCGAACCGGAAGTAGTTTGCGGTTTGCACTGGTGGGGTCTTGAGCAAAGGCGGCCGCCCATTCGGATTGAGGAAAGGGCTTTTGTAGATAAAGGGAGGAGAGAACGGCGATCGTCCGGTTCGCCTCGGTTGCCTTCTGCATATCCAGGACAAAGTTGCCCCCCGGTCGAAAGTCCCAGGCCTGAATTACGACCGAGTATCCCGCTTCTTCCAGTACCCAGGCAATCCACTCGGCCCAGGTGCGATCGTTTCCTGTGTAGCTGATGAAAAAGTCTTTCATGTCTTTTATTGAGACAGTATGTGCTTATTATTAAAGTAATTGTGCTCCAAATTAAAAAGCAGCAAATCCTTTTTTAACTAACATATTGATTGTTTTCTAGGTTGAACTGAAATAAGATCAAGGAGGGTTGAACACTTTCACTTGGACATCACCAAAACCTAGACTACGGAGGTTATTTGCTCGCCTTATAGCACTGGAACGATCGAATGTCTCATATGCTTGCACATAGTTCCCCTGAGGATTGCTACGGATAAATGCACCAGGCACATACCGTCGTACTTGGTAGAGCTGGGCCTCGCTCCCTGCAGGAATAACCACTGCATATTTTATAGAATTATTTGAGAGAGTGGAGGTAGATCCTCCCACCCCACCGGTTAGCACTTGTTGCAAGGCGGAAGCTGAGTCAGAACCATAGACTCCATCTGGATATAATCCGACATCTTGCTGAAATTTTCTAACAGCATACTCAAGTGCTGAACCATAAATGCCGTCAATGGGAAGATTATAGTAGCCTAACTGCGCCAGCTTTCCCTGCAAATCCGCCACTTCCGAGTTCCGAGAGCCCAAGTCAAGCGAACGTGATGGGGGAGAAGCTTGTGAAATGACAGAGGATGGTTGGAGGGATGGTGTTGATTGGGGTAATGTTGATGATGGAGAAGGGGATAATGTCGGTGATGGGGAAGGAGATATTCGGGAAGAGGATTGAGGGGTAGGTATTGGAGAACTACTACTTGTTTGTGGAGTCGGAGTTAATGAACTGGTGGGTGCCCCTTGTAGATCGGGTAGTCTCGATCGAGATAGCACTAAGAAGAATCCCAACAGCGAGATAATCACACCTCCCACGACCACGATGATAATCACACCTCCCACGACCACAATGGGTTTTACAAACCTGTTTGGAGAGAATATAACAGGTGGGTTTTGCTCTATACTTTGCGGTAGTTCTTGATTAAGTACGTCCGGGATCGGTAAATTGATACCTTCGACCTGCACTTGATTGTTCGCATCAACGGCTTTAGCCATCTGGACAGTAGCAGTTTCCAAATTACCCCGGGCCAGGGCTGCCATTGCCCGGGTGTAATCAAGCAAGGATTGAAATGCTGATAGAGGTTCTGACAAACTATCGGTCAGAGCAGCCATCCGAATCCACTCAGCTTTGTCGCTCAACGGTAACTGGGCTAACACAGCGGCAATCTTGTGCGCTGCTTCGGCTGGATTTTTGTAGGCTAAGGCTCTCCACTGTTGGCCTGTGGCTAAATCCCGAACATCTAAATCTGGACTCTCTAATTGCTGCTCAACGTACGCCATGACAAAATCAGCCAGTTCTCGAAGTCGTTCTAAACCAAATCGAGAATCACCCTGTAATTGGGTTAATAACTCATCACGAATCAGTGCATCCATCTCATAGAGTTCATTGCCAACTTCTTGGCAGAGATTAGAAAGCATCAAGTCGGCAACAGCAATCCAGGGAATTTCGATCGCTTCTCCCTGCCTATCTTGTTGAAAATTTGCCCAGAGCGAATACAACAGGTCGGGAGTCAGAGCCAGGGGCAAGGCGGCATGGCAGGCTAAACAAAAGTGACCGTCACCAAAACGCTGTCGAAAGGATTCGATGCGGCGGGTGGCAGAGCGCGTTTTGGCATTTGTGGAAGCCGATCGCGGGCTGGTCATTTTTTCCCTCCGGCCGCCAGTTCCATTAATGGTTTATAGCGTCCCCGCAGCGCATCAATCGCGTCATCTAATCCCTGGCGGGTGGCCTCAAACATGGGCACCTGCAGGGCAATTTCTCTAGCCGTGCTGCTGCTCCATCGAGACTGGGGCATGGGGTTTAACCAGGCAATATACCGAACATGCTGTTTAAGCTGCCGCAAAAATGCTGCGGTTAATTCTGCCCGTTCCAGATTTAACCCACCCCTCGCCGCACCAGCATCACTGAAAATCAGGACTGACGTGCGATCGCGCTGAAACCTTTTAAGCACATCCTCAACTGACTCACCGTCCTGATGCAACGGGTCATTGTAAAGAGACCCAACCGGGCAATTATGAAAATAGTAAGCGGTTGTCTTACCCAGCCGTCCTCCCCGCAGAGCGGTTTCTACCAGGCGAGTTGACAAGGAATGAAATGGCACCATCGAGCCATCCTGATCAATCAACAAAACCAATTCTGTACGGTTAGTTCGTCGAGGCATCAGCACCGGATGCAACAACATGCCTTCACGGGCAATCCGCTGTACAGTTCCTGCCACATCCAGTTCTGTGGCAACCCCTTCCCTCACCATCCGGCGTAAATGTCGCCAGCTTTGCTTCATTTGCCGTTCGGTGACAGGCAGGTAATCGCCCGAAAAAACAAAGCGATCGGAGGAGCGGTTGGTGCGGTTGGTGGTTATTTGCTGTACCGCCTGGGCAACCTGCACCACATCATAGGTTTCCCGTAGCAAGGTTGAAGCTATTTTTGTACTGGTATCCGGTGTTGTTGGCTGAGAAGGTTGGGCATCATTTTTATGGCGGCGGATCATCAACATTCTGAACAGCCGGAACGCTCCGGTACTCAAAGCCAGAAGCAGTAACAGTAGCCAAACTAACCAATTAGGAAATTGATTTTGCGAACCTGTAGGTTGTTGTGGAGCTACCACTGGTGCAGTTGGAACAGTTATAGGTGTTAACGAAGGTAAGGGAGTTACCTTTTTTGGTTGTGTGTTATTCCATACTGCAAACGCCATTCCTACAATCAGCAGGCTACCCAACCCAGCAGAAAGCATAATTAATCTTTTATGCTTTTGAGTTTTATTTTTAACCTTTGCTTCATTCTCACTGTTTTCTACTACTGGTTCCGTGGGAATACCAATCAACCGCTCAAAATAATACTCAAACAAATGTTGTTCATCGGTCGATCGCACCCATAGGGTTCGACAAAGACGGGCAAGGGCAGCACGATCGGGTAAGCCGTATCCCTTCTGAATTGCTCGGATTGCTGCCTCATAGTCCGAAATCCCCAGGGGCAACCCGGCTTCTCGGAGGCAGGTAAATAGTTCTAGCAGCGGCAGGTCATCCACGTTTACCCCTCAAGTAGCGGATGTGGTCTTCCCAACTCTTGAGCAACACACCGGGAAAAGGCAATTGCCCTCCCAAATGCCCTAAAGCTTCATCTTTCGGATAACGCTGCAAGACCTGAAACCAGTCGATCAGTTCACTGGTGCTGGCCTTCTTGCCTGATTCTCCCTTATCACGTTTCATCTCTTCCCGCAACGTTAAAAACCGGGTTACGGCTTGATTTACCAGTTCTTCTGGAGCAGACGGAAAGCGGGAAAGGATGATTTTAACCAGGCGATCGTGATCGGGGAACTCAACAAAGTGAAACAAGCAACGCCGCAAAAAGGCATCAGGCAAATCCTTTTCATCGTTGCTGGTGATAAATATGATGGGAGGTACCTTCGCCGTAATTTCTTCTCCCGTTTCCTCTACCAGGAACTGTTGTTTATCCAGTTCCAACAACAGATCATTGGGAAAGTCGATGTCTGCTTTATCAATCTCATCAATCAGTACAACCGTTCGTCGTTGATTTAGAAAAGCCCGCCCCAGAGGCCCCCACCGCACATAGGTTGCAGGATTGTCTGCTTTGAGGAGTTGCTCCTCAGTCAATCGACCAGAACCAGCTAATTGAGCATCCCGTAAGCGCCCGACTGCATCGTAGGTGTATAAGCCATCTCGGGCCCGACTGGTAGACTTCACATACCAGCTCTCTAAAGGTAGTTCTAATTCATTGGCAACGGCTGATGCCAGTTGGGTCTTCCCACAGCCGGGCTCTCCCTTAAGCAGAAGCGGACGCTCCAGATAGATTGCCAGATTTACAGCCTCTACCAGTTCCCGACCTGGCAGGTAAGGTATTCCTGCAACGGGCTTAGACTGGCCAGTCCCAAGGTATTCCAGCGAATTCGTACTTACAGCTTCAACCATTTTTCCTCATTCTCATACCAATCGGAACCTGCCTGCTGACAAATTTCCCCCAATGCTGGTTCTGGAATACCGTTATCACTATTCTCCAGAATATTTTGCACAGTTTCATCCGGTTCGTCCAGCAAACCTACTGGCAAATCATCCGCTGAAAACTCTAACCAGCTCAACAGTTCATCTTCAGTAAACTCGGCGATCAATGGCAATTTAACCGGAGTAGCAGGTTGCCAGGAAGAATCGAGTTGTTCAGTGAAGGGAATTTTCCAGTTACCGACACAACCGTCGTAATCTACTAGAAACATCAGAAGTTTATGATCACTCTCAGGCTTACCATCTGCCCAGGCACGGGTTGCCAAGGGTGTCCAAAAATCTTGCAATAGTTCACTTAAAAACGCCTCTGGCAAAAAATCAATTTCATAGAGGATCAGTAATACATTCTGAGTCTGCCACCATTGATAGACTCGCTCAACGATATCAGCGATTGCCCCATTTCGCCCCAGTCCCGCCCGTCCAGCCAGTTCACGCCATAGGGCTGCAACATCACTCCGCTTTGCAATGCGACTCAAGTTAATTTTGATGACTTTTCCCGCAATACTATCCCGGATATGTTGCACGACCAGGCGATTCAGTAACCAGCGTTGACCATAGTCCGGCGCTCCATGAATTAAAAAGGTAGAGACTGGATGGCGTTGGATAAACTTACGAAAGACCTGAACCTGTTTCCGATAGCCCAGTTTCAGTAACGCCTGGTATAGCCGCCCATCCTGGGAAAGCCTATCCAGTTGATCGAGCCGTTGCTCCAATTCCTCCAACTCTGCATCAACCTGCTCAATTTGTTTCTTCAGTTGGAATTGCATCGCGGGATCAGCAGCGATCGCAGAGCTACGGCCCAATTCCAGTCGCTTCTCACTCAGCAGGCTGTACTGTTCCTGTAATGCCTCTCGTTTAGCTTGTAATGGATCAAGTCCGTGCATTTAAGGCTGTTTTACAAATTAAGAATAGCCTTACAAAATATAGCCTGTATTCCTACAATTTTTTTCTTCCCGATTTACGCTCTGCCCACTCAATGGGTTGATAAACTGCACCAGCAGGGATTAGTCTATGCCGACGATCAGCGCAACGCAGTGTTTCTGCGGCAAACCTCCAGCGACCCTCACACCTGGGATCGGGTAGAAACAACCGGGGCAATCTTGCGAGGAACGGTGGGCAATTTCAAAGGACTGGCTCCCGGCTCTAGCAAGAACAATGGCTGGTTCTGGATTGGAGTTGGTCGGGGAGAAGTACAGCGAATTGTTGTCACAGAATCTACCATTGATGCTCTTTCCCTGGCAGTGTTGGAAAAAGGCCAGCACCAGGGCAGAACCATTTACCTCTCCACCGATGGCAAGGGTGCTTTGCCCTACGATCGCACCTTTGATAATGCCAGCTTTGAGCAGAAAGTAGTGCTCCTGCATCGGTGTCTTGTCGCCCTGCTGGATCCAACAGTTGAGGCCCCGATGCTGACAAATGTGCTGGAAGCGGCTGCCTATCTTCCCTTTACTTATATTCTTGCCCAGGTTAAGGAGGAAATCGCCTGCGAAGAATTTGATGCGGACAGTGAACCGGATGAGTTCACCTATTCCTACCGCGAAATGGTCTGGAAACCGTTTTCAGCCTATCTTCTCCCCACCTGGCAGGAGTCGGATCGGTTGGCAGAGATTGAGGAAGCTGAAGACTACGAACCCATAGTTTACGATGTCCATTCCAGGGATTTGTCTTTGTGGACGCAAATTATAGATGACTTGGTCGATCGTATTTTCTGGGATCGAGACTGGCAGTTGACTTTCACCAACCCTCAAATCCTGGATGGAATCGACCCGGCTGTGGGGGAACCCATAGACTTAACCGATGATTACATTACCAACCGATTACCAAAGGTCAGCCCTGAGCAGGCGAGAGAAGCACTGACAGCCATCAGAAAGTGGGGCAGCCAGTAGGGAAGAAGACCCAACGAAAATTATATGAGAGAGGAAATAGATGGCTGATTGGAAGCAGAGAACAGAGATTGTTCAGGGTGACATTACCCGGCAGGATGTGGATGAGATCGTCAATGCTGCCAATAAATCCTTACTGGGTGGGGGTGGAGTCGATGGTGCCATTCATCGAGCCGCTGGACCGCAACTGCTGGAAGAATGCCGCAAATTGGGATGCTGCCAGACTGGACAGGCAAAGATTACGCAGGGGTATAACCATGCTGGCAAAGTGGATGATCCACACGGTAGGGCCAATGTGGCACGGTGGGCAGTACTACGAAGAGGAATTGCTGGCAAAGAGTTACCAGAGTAGTTTGGCTCTGGCTGTACAACATTCATTTCACACGATCGACTTTCCTGCTATCAGTAAGGGGGTTTATAGATTTTCCCTCGATCGGGCTACCCAGATTGCCATTACAGAAGTTAAAGCTTTTCTGATTCAGAACGTCTTACTGGAGAAGGTTAGATTTGTCTGCTTGGAAACGGATGCCTACCAGTTTTAATTTTGTCTGGCTCTAGTGATCTCGAAACCCTCCAATTATCTCAGCATCCAGCTATACTTTCGGATAAGTATTCATTGAATAGCAATATCAAAAATCAAGATTGGTTGCTGCTTGTTGGGCTGTCGCTCTCAATTCAGTCAAGGATGGATCGCTACCACAATCAGGGCAAATGTACATCCACTTACCCTTGAACTCTGGATGGTCTGAATTACGGTGGAAGCAGTCTTTGAATTTAAGGAGGTGGTGATGCGCCCCATAGCAACTTTGAACAACCCAAAAGCTTCCACATTGGGGGCAGGAACAGTATAGGCCCCTTCCTTTTCCAGTCCGTCCTTCGCGATAGACAACTCTTCTGATTAACTCTTTTTCTGAGATGTAATCAGGTTTCCAATCTGAGTGAACATTACTTCCCCATTCAAGTTGTTGTCCGCAAGGTAGACAGGCTGTGCAAAGTTCGCTGTCATGATATTGGAGCAGAAGCCGCAGAATTCGTTTAACTTGGCGATCGTTATCATTTCCTGGCACCAAAGCAATTGCCCCATACTCGTGACCGGGGTACTCTAATTCATTCATCTCTGCATCAAATTCTCCCAGCATGAATCGGTGAAAGGGAACTTCCCCCCAATAATCTCTTTTAGAATCTGTGTGAAGAATGAAAGCACAGTCGAGAGAAAGCCCCTTTAAATATCTGTCTCTTGCTATATCTATTACATCCTCAATTAAACGATCGTCTCCTTGTTGGTCGTAATTTCGGTATTTAGCATCAAAACAGTATTTTTTGGTTATTCTATTAACTGAGAACTGAATAATGATATCTGGTGTTCTTAATTGACCATCTGTCGTTTCTAATTGAGCTTCATAAATTAAGCAAATGGTGTAAAACTTTCCATTGTTTAGCTTTCCTCTTAATACGAAGGAAGTATTTCTAGGTAGCCTCAATGTCCCATTAGGTTCAACTTCTATACTTTCAAATAAAGTTGTTTCCCCATCTAATGGTTGCATATTCGCATATAGGATGAAGGCGCTGTATAACTTTACAACACACCAGATCTCGTAAATCTCCCAGGTGGGTCGAACTTCTCCTCGATAAATATGCTCAAGAAGATAGAGAACCTTTTGGATCGGTTCAAGAATACCTCCTTTAGAGTTTGCATACTTTTCAAAGATTGAACCGTAGCTTGGAGATGCGATTAAACGAAGTGAATTAAAAGCTGCCTCATCTGGAGTCTTTACGTCTGTCAGAAAATCAGAGCTTCTTGCTTGAGTAGCCCATTGAACGCAGGATTGGAGTTGTGAAACCTTGTCATTGATCTGCTTCCGTAATTTCTCTTGTTGCAGCCGAAACGTTTGAATTCTTTGTCGAGATTCTTCTATAAACTCTTGAAACTCCTCATCCTTTCTACGGGGCTTGGCAGGAACCAGATCATCCTCAATATTGATCAAGGTGAGTGCTTCAAGGCTAGTAGCGAGTCCGGTTGCTAAGTCTCGTAGGTAAACATCAAGAATGTAGCAAAGAAATTCGTTTTCCATGCACTGGGTTGATTCTATCCGAGTCATTCCTAAGACTCTTCGTTTGACAGGCTCTACCTTGGATTTAATGAGAAGCTGTGGTGAAAGGTTGGCTTTTCCGATTTCTACTGGACCTACCTCAGTGACGAAGCTCTTCAGGGGTCTTTTCTGGATGGCTATCCAGTTGTCTTGTACGACGGCGGCTAATTCAAGCAGTGCAGTCGCAGTTGCCATCATTCCATTCCCTGCAAGCCACTGTTGCCCTAATCCTTCTGTACCAAATCCTTCGCCCATTGGTACCGGAACTGCTCGGCGCACACAGCAAGCGGTCGAGAGTGCTAGAACCCCAATATCAAAAATCATGCGATCGATTTGCCACTCACTAATATTGGCAGGATAAATGTGCAGGGTTGCTGCCGTATCTCGCACAATTTTGCCAGTGCTATCCATTAAAACGACGGTGACTTCACCCGACCTCCGAATGATTTCGCCTCCTGCTCTTCCGCGTGGTAGCTCCCAACGGTTTGTGTTGGGGATTTGAATGAGTAATATGGGTGGTGTGCCATCGAGTGCTACCCTACCTTGCCACGCACAATCGAGGTCTACATACCAGGCGCCTCCAAACTGCCGGATGTGTGTAATGCCATCTTCGTCTGGATTGAACGGCGTACCATTAACATCAACAAAGCGAATGCTTGGGTAGCTCATGCTTTTGTCCAGTAGCGAACGTTTGCTCGTCTCTTGTCCTGCATTTGCTTGGACAATTGGGGTAGAACATCTCCGGGATCGTAGGACTTATAGGCTTGTTCTAGTTCCTGAAGCCATCGGTTAAAAAGCTCGCTTGTTATATCGTTTTTGAAGAATGAGATTCTGGGAAGTAATTTAGTGAAAATAAAATGCCCCAAGCAATCTCGGCTAGACAACCCCAAAATAGTGGCAACGGTGTGAAACACCTGGTATTCTCGACTGGCTCGATGTCCTAGAGGAATCCCCAGCGCAGAGAGATACTGCTGATTCCACCTCAAAATTAATTGCCACTCGTTGGACTTTTGATTAAATTCTTCTGCTGAAGATATCACCTGATGCAGTGCTGTGATCGACAGAATTGCTGTTGTAGCTGAACCGATGTTTGCTGCTGTTTTCCTGGTTAGATTCGCAGGAGGATATGTAATAACATAGGAGCGATCGATGACTTTAGGACTCAGGTCATAGGTTGTTTCGTCGGAATTCAACGTACCCAACAAAACCAGATTGGGGGAGAGGGTGAATGTTGAAGGATAATCGTTTAGAAGCGTTTGGATGTGCTTTAATCTTTGGGTCTGTTCATGGGTGCGATCGGTCAGTTCATGTAAAAATCTGGCTTCCTCCCATAATTGCGTTTCAATACTGGGAGAATAGAGCAACAACCCCTGTTGCCCATCGTCGCTGCTGAAAGATTGCTCCTTCTGTCTTGACCGAGAATATTCTAAAGAAGAGAGCAGATCGGCACCATAGTTTTCAATTCTGGCAAGGTTGAGTTCATCAAGACAGACCAGGCAAAGGCGATCTCCTTGGGTTTTAGCATCTTTGAGTGCAGTCAGGAAGGGAGAGGGGCGAAATGTTTCGCTCAGGGGGTCAAAGAAGCCAAGTAAGTCAGAGGGATCGAGCCACGCAGGACGGACGGGAATGATTTTACTGGTTCCGTTTAATAATTTGGCTGAGTTTTTGATGATACTGGTTTTGCCAACTCCAACAGGACCGTTGAGCAGAACAATGCTGCCTGAGTAACAAGCACTCACCAGAGATAGCAAATAGCTGTTTGCTATATTTTGAGACAGTACAAGCCCTGATGCTTCCAGAAGTGTAGTCCATTGTTGGGCTAAGTTTTCAGGAAGTACCAAAATTTCGGGTGATTGAGCTGTTTGCTCTTTGATATTGCAAGGTACAGCAAGACGATAAGGTTCTAACTCTTTAAATAGTTGTCTTAATTCTTCTTTAGATTCAACTAAAGAAGCCTCTGATAGTTTGATTGATTGTTCTTGAATAAATAGCTGTTTTCGCGCCTGCTCTAGTTCAGCCAAGAGTTGAGCCTTTTGTTTATCTAATTCAGCTCTTGCTCTTGCTTCCTGATTTTGAATTTCTGATTGCCTTCTATCTAACTTCCTAGCAATTTCGTCAATCTCGTTTTTTCTATCGCTAATACGTTCTTCTATAGTTTGCTCAAGCCTACTTTTTTGTTTGTCTAACTCAGCTTGTTGTTTTTCTAGTTGTTCAGACAGAGCTATACTAATTTTTTCACGAATTTCGTCAGCTAATTGATTTGCTTCTTCCTCAGTAGTTACTTCAACTTCGACTGCTTGTGGTTCACCAAACTCATTTCTCGAACGAATGAAACGTCTATTGCCTGGTTCATTCCAACGAAAGGTTACGTACTGCTTTGACTCTAAATTTTTATTAACATCACTTTCAAATGCGAAAAAGGGTTTTGCCAGTTTTGTGTCCTTACAAACAAAGTTAATCAGTGGCTCAATATGATAATTACCTGTGGTTGTTCTTTTCTCTATTCGTCCTGGAAGTTTACCCGATATTAATGGGATAAGAAGTATCCAAGTTTCAGCAGTCGGATCAAAAGGTCTAAATTCCATAGATTCTTTTTGAGAGGAGCAGTCTGAGTACAATTTTGGAATTTAATCTACGATCGTGTTAACTCACGCTTATGACTTTTCACTCTATTAGGGTGTTGTTGTACGAAGAGAGGTAGAGGTTGCGAAGCGGCCGGGACAGGTAGGTTGTAGTTATCACACCGCAACTTTCCATGAAACCTCAATACCGCATCCGCAACTGCTCTGAGTATAACTTTGGACTACAGCAGAGGGGAAGTCTGACCTTTTGGGTGGACGAATCCGTTTTAGAAAACTGAATTACCCCTCCCTCGAATGGTAAATCTGGAGGCTCTCTACTACCGTGACTTGGCTATTGTGACAATAGCAACCGTCAAAACTATGTATCACTTGGTAGGACAGCAATGCCAAGAGTTTTTAGAGTCCATCTTTGAGTTGATGGAACTAGACTTACCCGTATCAAACTACAGCACCCTATCTCGACGACTCACTGTGCTGGCTATACCCAGGATGGATTTCCCTACCCGGTTCTAGATCAGCCCCAGGACAATCGCCGGATTTATCTGATTGTCCAGGCCGATGCGGCTGGAAACAGTCCTGGCTACTTGCACCTGACGGAACATCCCAGAACCGCCTGATCCCTGTTATCGCCCTGCCCTGGAAACTTCCGGGGTAGGGCAGTCGTTCCTCCCGGTAATGACCATGCCTGGTATTCTGGCCCGCTTCTCAGCCTTTATTTTGACAATCCTACTGCTGTTCTCTGCGGCGTTTTCCGAGCAGATTTCCCAGGGAATCGATCGGCCTTCTTCCCAGGCTGCTGTTTCCAGACAACCCTCTGTCTGTAAGGAAGTGGAAAACCAAGCAGTTCGCATCTCTCGCCCAACCCTGGACTGGTTAAGAAGGGTTCCCATTAACTCCAACCGTTATCCAGTCATGGAGCGGTTGGGAGCACCCTACTGCTTTGCTGAGAACCACAATGATGTACTGAAGGTGGTCTACCCCTGCGAGTGGGATACAGCAACCTGGATTATTGTGACCTACCACCGCAATCAGTACAAAGGGTATGATTTTAGCTTTGATAATCGTGAACTGAGATTTAATTACTTCAGCGACTCCAGCACTGTGGCGTAAAGGGTGAAAAAGTGTGCTTCATCCAGTGTTTTTTTATCGTTCCAGGTGGCGGAAACGCAGTACTGTCTCCCATTTTTGGCTTGCAGCCAGGTCGTCAGATTGAGTACTCCGGGTTCCGAGCCTCCCTTAAAAGCAACCTGCTTCCAATCCTGAGCTGTGGCAACCCCTGGATTAATTCTCATCAGCGGTAAGTCTTTCACCGTTGCCATCAACTGACAAAGTTCCTGGGTTGTGAAAAACCATTCAATTTCTGGCCCGATCGGTCCAGCTTCAAACTCGCTGACGCCAGGTAAGGGTTTTTGGGCGACAACCGACAAAAGCTGGCGACGTCTGGCAGTATCCCCGCTCTGGTACTGCTGCCGTAACTCTCCATTGTTGTGGCTTTTGAGAATAAAGGCTTCTCGGGTCATCAGGAAAGGACGATTTCGGGGGCTAATTTGTTCGATCGCCTCCCGTCCTACCAGATGAATCAGATGGTCAGTGGCGGTATTATCACTCTGGGAGATCATCAATGCAGCCAATGACTCCACGGTTAGCAAAGAACCTTCTGCCCAGGTATGCAGGAAGCCAGAAGGTAGGCTTTTTCGGTCAGATTGTAAAGAAACAACCTCGCTCCAGGTGTGTTGACCTGCCTGAATTTGCTGTCTGAGTGCTATCAGAACCGCGAGTTTGAAGGTAGACCCAACCGCAAGGGGTTGGTTGGCATTCAGCGCTGCCCGTTCAGTCTCACCCTCTAGCACCAGCAGACTGACCTGACCGGGTAAAGCCTGGAATGCAGCCACACTGTCTTCCAGGGACATTCCCTTAAGGCGAGGTGACTGAAACAGCAGGCCACTAATCTGGCCCTGCTCGTTCAGGGCAATTTTTGTTGGAATAGTGCCACGCTCAAAAACAATCCGGTACTGCTCTCCCTCGGTTTCTACCCCTCGATATTGACCCAGCTCTTTGCTGAGACTGGCAATGATTTGCTGGATCTGAGAAACAGGAACCTGAGCCAGAAATGTGGGAGCAAACCATTCGGCAGTAATGGGATCAGTCGTAAACAGGCGTTCCAAAGCAGCTTTGGGGTTCATTGGTTGGGCAGGCGAAGTTTTTTGAGTAATCAATGGAGTGCGGAGTTCAGCTCTCACCTGGCACTCACCTGTTAAAAGAGCCAGAAGAGCAATCGAGGCGATCGCAAACAACCTGTTTCCTGCTCTAAGGGATTGGAAGACCCAACGGTATGCAGTAGCAGGTTGACATCGCGACATATTGCCTCCCTTTAAAGCTGACCAGTGCCGTCCACATTATCGCAGGCTCGATCAGCGTAATGCTGCTCAAAAGAGATGGGTACGCCACAAAACTGTTCGAGGTCATGACGAATTGCCTCCGCATTACCCCAGACTATTCCATGTTCCCCGCGATCTTCAATTTCCGTCTCGATCTTCTGACAGTATTGATTATGTTCACGAGCAACGAAAAAGCCGTAGGTGCGGCAGGCGATCGGGCGGGAGTCATAAATTCGACAGGCTCCCTCTGGTTCATTCAAATAGGGACAGACAAAGGATGAACTGGAAGGTTGCTCAGCAGTTTGCTGCAAAAGCAGATTAATTTGCTGTTCGACGATCGCCCGTTCTGAGCTGGGAAGTTGGGCGATCGCGGCATCTACTCGCTCCCATTCAGCCGCACTCAGTTCGGGCAGATGGGCGAGATGACGACAACAATGATCGCATCCCCGTTGGCAGGGCCACCAACTCCGCTCTACCCGAATGGCTTGCACTCTGACTTCAACCCGTTGATTCAGGCTATCTAAAAACTGCTGTAAATCGGTCATTTGGGTTTCCCGTCAACATCATCGCCAAATACTCAAAATAACTAACTCCTGTATTCCGTTCAATGCTGGTTTTCTTTACGGTGCCATAGATTTGTGAAGGACAACACGAGTTAAGGCGGCGACCAGTTGCAGGCGATGATTGTATCTGCTATTTTTTACGGATCAAAAATCATACAGAATTTGGTTCAGCCTGGCAAAGTCGATTTCCTGATGCATCTCCTCAACAGTGGTGGCGATCGACGCTTCTGCTGTCACCTCAGGAAGGGCGGGTGCAGGTAATCCCATGACGAGGGATGGCAACGGCTCCTCTGGTAAAAACCGCTTCTGAATCTGGAAAGCACGGAACTGCAATTCTTCGATCGCAGTCCTTGCCAGCTCCCTGACCTGATTTTCCTCCAGGTGAGCAGCCATTGCCCAGGGCAGGTAAAACGCCCGCAGCGATCGCAGGACTAACTCCCGGGAACCAAAACCAGGGACATGGTTCAGGTAATCGAACAACTGACCCTCCGCAGACAGGGCTGTTCCCTCCAGGCGCAGGTAGACCCGCTCCGGCCTGCCCATTTCAGGCCACCTCCATGGCTCTAAACTTCATTGCCAGCCATTTGGCTCCCCCATAGCAATCGGCAAATCGCACTTGCTCGGCTTCAGCAGTCAGCCGCAGCACCGTTTCAACCTCCCGCGAGAGTTCGGGGAGCCAGTTCACCCTTGCTCCCGGCAGAGTGCTGAAAAACTCCTTCAGATGGGGCTGCAACAGAGTAGCCGCTGTCCCACCACCTACCAGCACCTCCTAGCGGGGCACATCCAGCGCCGCAAATTTTTCATTTAAGTGGTGCCGTACCTGTTCCCAGTAGAAGGTGAGGGCCTTCGTTCTTCGCTCCGTCAGAGAAAAGGTTTTCCCTGGCTGATCCGGGAAGGCAACGGTGTCAGCCTCGCACAACAGGGCATCGAACAGGAACGGGTTGTCTGGTTTACAGATTCCCTGGGCGATCGACTGCAGGTATTCCAGATAGCCCAACTTAACATCTCTAGCTGGAATGGCGAACTGTCTCAGGTGCTTGGTGTCAATGGCGCTGTTGAAGCTCAGGATCTGACCCAACTGCTGCATGGCAGAAGTCCCATAGGGGAAGTGTTGGTCAACAAAACTCAACTGTATCAACAGCAGGACAATGCCAGAAGCCAGGGGAAATCTGGCCCAAGGGAACGGGCTGGGCTGGATTTGACCTGTAGTGCCCCAAAGTCGGTCAGTATTCAGGCCCTGGTCTTTGGAGATCGCCAATTGGAAGCAGTTCACCGCTATGCAACCGAACAAATGTTGCGCTTTCTGGAAGAAAATTATGCCTGCACTCGGATTCGTCAGAACGGTCAACGGCAGCGAGTCCAGACAGGACAACTGGCGATCGCCCAGTTTCATCACGACAGCAGCCGTGCTCTCGACCCCCAACTGCACAGCCACAATCTGATCCTGAATCTGCAGCAACGACCCGACGGTAAGTGGCAAAGCCTGGACAATGAAGCGATCTATCGAGCCCGGACGCAGTTGGGCAGGCTGTACCGTCAGGAATTAGCCAGGGCTGTTCAGGCTCTGGGCTATGAGGTTGAGGCAACAGATTCCCGGCATGGCTTCTGGGAACTCAAAGGCTATACCCGACAGCAGTTGGAGCAGTTCAGTAAACGAACCCAGCAGATTCAGGTTGTGGCTGGAATGGATGCCACCAGTGAACAGAAAGCCTGGATCACGATGACCTCTGGCAGGCAGGAGAAGCAACTCCTTTCCCGCCAGCAATTGCAAGACCTCTGGCAACAGGAAGCAATGGCAGCAGGAATTTGCCCAATCTTCCTGCCTGACCCTGTTGAACAGAATAGATCCGATTCCTACCAACTCCTTACCCCCAGAGAACCGCATGATTTTCAACGAAATGCGGCATTTTCAGCCGCCCCAAACAAGGACAGCCCCCAACAACACAATTCCCAGTCAACCCACGCCGATCGCCCACAAAACAACCCCAGCCCGATCTCCCAGTTCCGCAGCAGCCTGCGGGAAATCATCTATGCCTGTCAATCCCAACCTGCCACCGAATGCCTGGGAAGACTGGAGACAGCCGACTCCGGCAACAGCCGACCAGGTGGAGCAATTGATCCTGTGGCTGAAGCCCATACCCCGATGCCTGATTACATTGCGGCAGATGCTGGAGAGTCAGCAGCAGCGGATCGATGCTATGTCTGCTCATCTGATAACGGTGGTACAGGAGGTGGATTCCAACCCGAAGAAATCGACCCCGCAACAGAACCAGAAATCGATACAGAGTGGGAACTGGAACAGGATTCCTATCCGCGCTATTGAAATTGGAGTGATGGTACTGCTCACAGCGCTGGTCACCCAGTTCAGTCCCTTTGGGTTGAACTCTCTCAATCAACGCATCGACCACCTGCTCAACCAGCCAGCACCGACCGGGAGGAACCCGTAATGCACACCTTAGACTGGCAGGAGCAGGAACGCAGAGCTGCCGAAATTCGCGAAATCCTGGGACGAACCCTGCAACTGACTCAATCCGCAGGACTGTTGGAATGGGTTGATAGTGGCTGGCTCTACCAGGGTGACGAGCAAACCCTGGTCTACAACCCCGACTCGGATCAGCTTTCGGTATTTAGCAACGATCGCGCCTGGAAACTGGACTGGCATGAAAACCTCTTTCTCAGGGAAGCGGTATTGAAAGACCCCGATCGACCGATTCACCAGACCCGAAAAGACCGGATTAAGGCGCTGCTGTTGCGGGAATTCAGGTTTATTAACAATCCCATTCGACACTTATGAAACTGCATCAACTGGTTCTGTTTTCCCTGATGCTGGGACTGCCTCTGGCTCTGAAGCTGGGTACTCCGGCTTTGCTGGCTCAGGGAGAGCGATCGGGTGTGCTGAAAATATTCCAACCGCAAACCGATCACTCCCGTGTCGTGGTTGAATCCGTTGAGGGCTACACTCTGATTACCCGTACCTCAGATAACACGACTCTCAAAGTCAAACTGGCAGGACTGAAAAACCTGGATCGTCAATGGCAGAACCAGGCAGCATCGGTGATAGCAATGGTGTTGCAAGCGTCGGGAGGGACTGTTTCTCTCAGCTATGTGCAATCTCTGGAGCCTGGCAGTGAGATCCGGGCGATCGCAACCCTTCCCAATGGCACTTCCCTCCAGCAGATATTACTCACCGATGGACTGGCGAAGTTCGATCGCTTTCAATCACTGCCCCTTAAGCTTACCCAGGCTTTCCAGACATCAGAAGCAGATGCCCGATCTCAAGGGAAAAATATTTGGGGAGAAAAAGGCAACGTCGTTTCAGAAAGTAAATAGTTAGAGGGGAAAGTGCAGTTACTAAGCTTTTACCAAAAAAAGAAGAAGGAAGTAACCGCTAGGCCCCAATAATTATTCTACAGTAAGTCCTCTAAAGTGCATTTGTCATAGACGATGTCAGCCTCTTCAGGAGTGCTTACCAGCTCACCACCACGAGCTTCCAGGTTGAACAGAACCAGTTCACTCATGGTTAGTCGCTCGTTGCGGAAATCAACGATTCGCTGCAGCTGCAATGCGGCATTAGAGGCCATACCATCAACAGTGTTTCTGCTAATGTCCCCCTTAAGGTAAACATCACAGATCACTACAGAGGCGGTTTCCAGATCAATCAGCACAGAATACCAATTGCCCTTGACCAGTTCATCTGTGTTCACCTGGACATTCTCTCTGACCGTTTTAGGGTCAAAGGTTTTGAACGTAGAAGAAGTCTTCTCACGTTCCATCCAGCCGCAAAAACAGGTGTCAATCTGAGTTCCTGCATACAGGTTGAGAGTAGGCAGCGCATAGCGGATGCCGCGCTCCTTAAGCTTGGCCAGATCCATGTCGATCGCTTCAAAGGCTCCCATTGGAGGGGGTGCCGATTGAATGTCACCAGAGTGCTTAGCCCCAGGAATATTGGTGCTGTAATAGCTACAGCGATCAACCGCGTTCCAATCAGCATCGTAGAAAACAACGCTGAGGTCCAGGTCAACCCGCCAGCTATTTTCCTTCTCCATCCAGAAAGTAAACAATCTGAAGGCCCTGGTCATATCTAGTGGGATACGAGATCCTCTGGAATAAAGGTTAGTGCCCTCACTCATACTTCTGGAGTCAAAAGGAACCAGCAGGTTATTTAGGGCTGGAGCCGCATAGATCTTCTTGCCTGCCCAGGATGGCTTTTGGCTCAACTGCTTAACAGCAATCTGCCATAGTTCTCCATAGAGCATGCTTCCCATGGTCTTAGTCAAAGCGTTGGGGTTGGATTCCAACACCTTGATCTTGCCACTCTTGAGGACAGCTGCCCGTTGAGTACGCTGATAGTCATTCTCCAGGTAAGCCGCCAGTTGCAGCAGCATCTTGGTAGATAACTGATCAGCAATACTCAGGAAGCTCTCAATGGACTCTGGAGCCACAGCCAAACACTTCCGCAGCATTCTGGCAAACATACCAGGTTGCTCCATCAGGAGTTGCTCAGGCACTTCACCCTTTAACAGAGCTTGCTGCACCCGAGAGTTCCACCCCCGATAACGGTAATTGCTATCGCGCAGGTTAGCAGCTGCCGCATGAATGCGCTTGTACTGCGGGTATTCGCCCACATGAATGGACTTGAAAACGTCCTTCCACAGGCCGCGATACTTCCACAGGTTGGCTATGAGAATATCCTCGGGCATGCTGTTCAGCCGCACCAGAATAGCTCGACGAGCAGGCTTAGGGAACTTAGGAAACATCTTGACTTGAGGCACTTCAGGCTTAGCCCCTTTGCGAACACGCACAGGCTTAGGCTTCTGCAAAGAAATGTCAGCTCCTACGATCGCCGCGAAGATCCGCAGCAAATCAGTAGGCTGCTTAGCCAGCTTGACCACCTGGTCGTAGTTCTCCTGCTCCCAGAGCACCTTGCCACAAAGAGCAATCGTCTCCTTAAAAGTAACTTTTGCAGGATCCAGCCCGAAGGTCTTGATGAAATCTACGGCCTCTTCCTGCATCCATACAGGAATGCTGGTGTTGGCATACAGGAAACCTTCCATGTAGCCTCTGTAGACTGATTTAGCCTCTTCCAGGGACATTGCCTTGAGGGTATGCCAAACAGTATGGAAGTCACCAGGACGCGCCTGCTGGTCTGCCAGGGCGTTGTCAAATAACTCCTGGACACGAGTTTGATAAACTGGGTCAGCGCTGAACTGAGTCATGTCAAACAGCTCAGGTCTGAAGTCCGCACCCAGGATATCACCCACAAACCCAAACAGCCGCTTAAAGAAGTATTCGTCAGCATCAGGCAGGTTGTCAGGGAACCCTGAGTGCAGGGGAACCCACTTATCGTTATCGCCTTTGATTTCTTTGAGAGTGGCGATCGTCTCTTTCAGGTTATCCAGAACAGAACCATAAATAGCCCCTTCAACGCGATAACCCAGTTTGGCGAGTTCTCCCTTAATAAGCAACTGCAGCGAAGGAGAGAGCTCCCGCCCATCAGATACAAGGACGTATACTCTTTTTAGTAAGTAGGTGTTTAACATAATTTTCTTCCGTTGGTAAGTTCTGCATTAGATAAGCCAATGGAGAAGGGGGAAATTATAGCTACGGTGTCAGCTTCATTCTTTTCGGAAGAAAGTAGCCAAGAAGCCGTTAGAATTACCAACGGTTTTAGCGGATCTACGCCAGAGTCAAGTAGTTACTACTCGCTTTAAAAATAAACCAGGCTTGAAAACGAATCCAAGCCTGGTTCTAGAACCTCAGTTTCTTCAAGGCAGAGGGATTATAAAAGGGACTCAATCATCGAGAACAGATTCGCAGACAGGGGTGGCGCTTCACCTGATTGGGTTTCAGAGGATGCAGGCACTTTCATTCCAAAAACGGATTGATGCAGCTCCTGGTGGAAGTGGTGCCGTTCCTGGCTCAGTTCAGCCAGATGAACAAACAAGGATTGCATGGCATCCATCCGATCGCGGTGAGCCTGATTCAGCATGGACTGAACTTCATCCGCACGAGTTTGGCGTAACTCATGCAGAAACTGGCAGTACTGCTCCACTTCCTGTCGTAACTGTTCAACAAACGTTGTCAGCTCTTCGGTCAGTTGCTGCTTAGAGGCTACCTGCTCTTCCACGGTCGTTTGTCGTAGGGCTTGCACCATTGCTTGCAGCTTTGCATGATACTGCTCCAGGGATTGAGCGATCGCCTCACCATTACTCATCCGCTCAGCATGAGTTGAGGCGAGGAACGTAGCGGTCTCTGTTTGTAGCTGGGTTAGAAACCCCTGCAACTCTTCGCTCATTTGCTCCGTTTGCAGTTGGCGGTAGGCTTTCATTTGACTCAAAAGCGTTTGCGTGTTTTTCTGCAATTGAGTGACGAATTCCTGCAATTCGTCTTTCTGAGCCTGGGCTGCTTCCTGCCGTTCTGCAGTTCGTTCCTGCAAAAAGGATTCCACATCCGTAGCGATCGCCTGATGATGAACTTGAAGTTGGTTTTGTACTTGAGCAGCTGTTGTTGCTCTTTGTTGTTGCAGTGCAGCTAAAGAGGCTTGCACTTGTTGACGGCGTTGTGCCGCTTCTTGTTGTCGTTGTTGTCGCTGGGACTGCCACAACGATTGGAGAGAAGTCATAGAGAATCCTGAATGATAGTAGATGAAGGGAAAAATCTAATCAATGACAAAAGCTCCTGCTGTTATGGCAACAGAGCAGGAGCTTCCAGAAAGGGAATTAGGTGGGTATCAAACCAGCAGAAAAAGACTTTTACAAGAAGGATCAGTCTTTTGGTATTGGAGCGCTACCCTCCTGGAAATTCCTATGCAGCAGGAGCAGCGGCCGTTGCAGTTAAACCAACGGCTTCTGCATACTTCAGATAGGTTTCAACCGAAGCAATCACAACACGAGCTTCAATTGCCAGTAGTTCAATACCAACTAAAGAAACACGAACCCATGCATCAACCACGATACCCTTGTCGAGAATGCGGTCAACTACTTCAGCCAAGCTAGAGGAGGAGTTTACTTTTTCAACAGCCATGATAATGATCCTTAATGAAGGGAAATCGAGTAGATTTTGCTGTACCTGACACTGTGTTGGGGTCGTGTTTCGGTACCGCTGTGTCTAAGACTACACTGAAGTTTAGGTTTTTCTAGTAGTGTTAACACTGAAGGAAAAAAGATTGGCCGCTTTAAAATATAGGAAACTTACTCAAGCAAAAAGTTTTATAAGAGGATACTTGAAATAAACAAGAGTAACACTCAATATGAGTTAAGCATTAACTTATATTAATAAAATTACTCTTTTTATCCATCATTAAACTCCTGTACAAGACAAAATTATTTGACAGACTTAGCAAGTGAATAGTATGGGTTCTTAAACCTTTGTCAGAACAGTAGCAGTTATTTTTTGATCAAATAATAGAAAATCAGTAATCTTGGTTTTTGCTTATTTAATGGAGTTTTTGGCTGAAAGGTGACTGCTTCGTGGACAGTTCCTTAGTCTGAGGACCAATGAAAAAACACTCCTTAGAGCTACCTTAAAAAAAAGGCAGATTGGAAAAATCTGCCTGGTCAAATGTATCAGCTTAAACTTTTTGCCATCATTGCAGCCTCACTGCTACCGGGTAGCAACTCTGAAACCTGGTGATTCCGAACCTGGCAGCAATTTGGAGATGCCAGAGGCAGAGAAACCTTGAACTTGCTGACCTCTCCTAACTGACTCGTTACCTCAATCTGTCCGCCCATCGCTTCTACCAATCGCTTGGTGACAGCTAGCCCCAGTCCACTGCCAACCAACGGGCAGAAGCCGGGAGCCAGTCCTGCCAGGAAGCCCGTCTCTGAAGTTAAACAACAGCTGCAAGCTGCATTTTGAGGTCAACCATGTTTCCCGTTTCTAAGCACAGTGCCGAGAAGGTGCAGAATGACATCAACACAATCCTGTTTGCCCTGGCTCAATTTCTGTCGAAGGTGAATCTGGATTACAAGTCCCAGCCGGTTTTGCCACCGATCGTCATGGAGGCTGTCCTGGAATCTGAGCCGATTTCTGGGAAGATTATCGATGTTGAAGTTATCCCTGAACTTACTGCTTTGTCTGGACACCATCCAGACTTACTGGAAGGACGGGATAACCTGGCGATCGGGGGCAATCCTACACCTCCCCTGCTTCAATCTCAGACAGAAGTTCGGCTGCAAATTGGTGACACCTACATCATTGCTTTATTGCCTGACCTGCGATTGCACCTGGAGCAACTCCCGGCGGAAAAAGTAGCGGCCCTGACCGGGGCGATCGGGGGTTCTGCTGAAACACCTACAGAGGTTATCGATGGAGAAATTATCGATGTCACAATCAATGGCACATCCTGCTTCCATCAGGAACCAGGACAGGCAACGGTAAATATTCTTCTGCCTGCAAAAGATCTGCAACAAATAGAACCTGTTGACTCAGCAGAGGCAGAGCGGATTCAAGACATTACGCGGGTTACTGAAATCGGCGAGAAAGGGTCAGAAGCTCCAACGGTCGAACTGCGCCCCGCCCATGGGGTAGAGGCTCTGACCGGGCAGGACAATTCTTATTACGCAAGAAACATTCCAAAAGAACCGTATCTTCTGAGTAGATTGGTTTTACCCTCAAGAGAGGGTATTGTAGTGAACATGCTATATTCTACCGTGGTGGTAAGCCATGCAAGCCTTTCAAGATGTCTTCATTTCCTACGGCCGCAGGGATAGCTTGGAGTTTGCATCCCGGCTCAATCGTCGTCTGGTCGATCGGGGGTTTACTGTCTGGTTTGACTATGATGATATTCCGTTGGGAGTGGATTACCAGAAGCAGATTGATGACGGCATTGAGCGGGCTGACAACTTTCTGTTTATTATTTCGCCCCATTCCATTAATTCCCCCTACTGCAGGCTGGAACTGGAATTAGCCCTCAGACATCAAAAGCGGATTATTCCCTGGTTGCATGTCGAGAAGCTCAGTTATGAATCCTGGCAGCAGCGCAATCCCAATGGCACAGCGGAAGCCTGGGCTGATTATCAAGCAGAAGGATTGCATGATCACTACCAGAATATGCATCCCATTCTCCGCAAGATTAACTGGATCTATGGGCGAGAAGGGCAGGATGATTTTGAAGCCGCCTTTGCCGGATTACTGAATATCTGCGATCGCCACAAAGCGTATGTGCATCAACACACATTATTTTTGGCAAAAGCTCTGGAATGGGATCGGAACCAGAAACGGTCACCCTACCTCTTGATTGGGGAAGAGCGACTACAAGCCGAAGAGTGGCTCAAAACTCGATTTCAGGATTCGCAACCGCCCTGTATTCCAACCGATCTACACTGCGAATTTATTACTGAGAGCCGCAAGAATGCGGACAACCTGATGGCGGAGGTGTTTCTTGCCTATGCAGAAGAAGACCACAGCACCGCAGAGCAAGTTCGCAATAGCTTGCGTCGAGCAGGCTTCACCGTCTGGACCAACACAACGGATATTCAAGTGGGAGCTGAGTTTCAGCAGGTCATCGATCGCGGCATTGAGGAGGCAGACAATGTAGTGTATTTGTTGTCGCCTGCGGCAGTGCGATCGTCCTGGTGCCAGCATGAACTGGAGTATGCCCTGTCATTGAATAAGCGAATTATTCCGTTGTTGGTTGAAACGATCGCAGCCGATGAGATGCCAGCAAAGTTGCGGGATTTGCAGTACATTGATTTGACCGATAATGAGCAGGAAACCGACTATCAGCAGGATGAAAGTCAACTCCTGCGAATTTTGCGCCAGGATGCGACCTATCACGAAACCCATAAGCTATTGCTGACGAAGGCGTTGAAGTGGGAGCGCCAGCAGCATAACCCGACAATGCTGCTGAGAGGGTACAACCTGCAACAGGCAGAAGCCTGGTTGAAACTGGCAAAACAGATGCCTGCCTACTCTCCCCTGCCGTTACAGGAAACCTTTATCGAAGAGAGTTTACGTCAGCCTCCAGGGATTTCGCTGGATGTGTTCATTTCCTATTCCCGTGCTGATTCCGGGTTTGCCCGCAAATTGAATGAGGCGTTGCAGATTCAGGGCAAGCGCACCTGGTTTGACCAGGAGAGCATCGCCGCCGGAACCGCAGACTTCCAGCAGGAGATCCATCGGGGCATTGAGAGTGCCGATACGTTTTTATTTATTCTCTCACCCCGATCGGTCAAATCGCCCTACTGTGCCGATGAGGTGGAGTATGCTGCCAGTCTCAACAAACGCTTTGTGACGCTACTCCATCAACCCATCGACCCATCCACTCTCCATCCCGAACTGGCAAAGGTGCAATGGCTCGACTTCAATCAACGGGAAGGCGATTTCTCTGCCAACTTCACTGAGTTGCTGCGAATTCTGGATACGGATAGTGACCATCTCCACGCCCATACACGATTGTTGTTAAGAGCGATTGAGTGGGATACAAAGGGACGAAAGGAAAGTCTGCTATTGCGAGGGGATGACCTGGAACAGGCGGAACAGTGGTTGGCGCAGAGCGCGGGCAAAGAACCACAACCGACGGAACTCCAGCAAAGCTATGTGAGTAACAGCCGATCTATTGAAGATGCCAATCAACAGGCAACTCAAATCTTGCAAGCAGCGGCAGCCAAGGGTAAACGACTGGTGCGCATAGGGGTAATTGTGGGTGTGATTGGTCTGCTGGTTGCGGGAGGGGCGGGTGTGGCAGCCTATCAATATCAGGCAGAAGCCCGACGAGACGCTGCCCAAGCCCAACGGGAGAAAGCCCAGGCACAACAAGAGGCAGACAATGCCAAAACCCAGGCAACCGAGGCGGAACAGAAGGCAACCGCTGCCAGACAAGCCCAGGAGAATGCTAAACGTGAGCTACAAAAGGCCCAATCGCAACAGCGGACTGCCCAGCAACGGCTTAATTTAGCGAATGCCCAAATAAGAGAGGCGGCTCAAAGCCTCCAGCAAGCAAATCGGAGTAGAGCCGACGCAGTAGCACAGGCGATCGCAGCCCAGGATCAAAAACGGCAAGCCGAACGTGCTGCAAGGCAAGCTGAAATTGCCAAACAACAAGCTGATCTCCAAGTTCGGGTTGCAGATGTGAGATTACTAGCAGCAACTGCCAGGGAACGGTTCTTATCTCGGCGACCATTTCAGGCGTTGCTGGCGGCTCTAGAGGCAGGTAAGACGCTTCGTACGCAGTTTCAGGAGAACAGTTCGGAGCGGCAAGCCCTGCGGCCGCGTGTCATGCCAGTGTTATGGCAAGCAATCAATGGAACTTATGAGAGAAATACCCTGGAAGGGCATCAAGATTATGTTTGGAGTCTCAGTTACAGTCCCGATGGCAAGACGATCGCCTCCGGCAGTAAGGACAAGACTATTAAGGTGTGGGATGCTACCACCGGCAAGCTCCTGCACACCCTGAAAGGACATCAAGGTTCAGTTAATACTCTCAGTTACAGTCCCGATGGCGAGACGATTACCTCCAGCGGTGAGGACAAGACCATTAAAGTGTGGGATGCTACCACCGGCAGACTCTTGCACAATCTGGAAGGTGCGGACAGTTTCAGTTACAGTCTCGATGGAAAGATGATAGCTTCCGGTAGTGATGACGGTACCGTCAAGTTATGGGAGGTATCCACGGGGAGGCTCTTGCACAACCTGGAAGGGCATCAAGGTTCAGTTAAAAGTCTCAGTTACAATGCCAATGGCAAGATGATCGCCTCCGGCAGTGCGGACACTACCGTTAAGGTGTGGGAGGTATCCACAGGTAAACTCTTGCACAACCTGGAAGGGCATCAAGGTCCGGTTAATACTCTCAGTTACAGTCCCGATGGCAAGACGATCGCCTCCGGTGGTGAGGACACTACCGTTAAGGTGTGGGAAGTATCCACAGGTAAACTCTTGCACAACCTGGAAGGGCTTCCCAGAGTTCACAGTCTCAGTTACAGTCCCGATGGCAAGACGATCGCCTCTACCGCTTTCGCTTTAGGTCCGAGCAGCATCATTGTGTGGGATGCCGCTACGGGCAATCTCTTGCACACTCTGAAAGGCCATCAATACGTTCGGAGTTTTAGTTACAGTCCCGATGGCAAGACGATCGCATCTGCCAGTGCTGACGGCACCATTGAGGTGTGGGATGTATCCACAGGTAAGCTCTTGCACAACCTGGAAGGGCATCAAGATGGGCTTACAAGTATCAGCTACAGTCCCGATGGTAAGACGATCGCCTCCGGCAGTGGGGACAAAACCATTAAGCTGTGGGAGGTTGCCACCAGTAGGCTCTTTCACACTCTGGAAGGCGCGGATAGTTTCAGTTACAGTCCCGATGGCAAGACGATCGCATCTATCGGTCAGGACAGTACCATTAAGGTGCGGGATGCCGC
>ERZ1066137.88-NODE-88-length-92820-cov-89.199439_pt1 | contig 92820 bp, 83 predicted proteins | sample MGYA00382784_ERZ1066137 | MGnify/ENA primary metagenome ERZ1066137 (study PRJEB33369, sample SAMEA5778367) | biofilm metagenome | biome: Industrial cooling water; feature: Water cooling tower basin; material: Biofilm | place: United Arab Emirates | collected... | reverse complement strand
TGGACGTTAAAAAATATCTCACTCTTTGTTAAGAAAGATCCCACTAACGAATAGAGGTAGGGGGTGTCCAGTAGATTAGCGCGATCGTGAACATTTTCCTGATACCCTGAAACCCAAGTATCGGGTGGAGTGTAACCGTCCTGTCGATAACCATTGGCACCCGTTGACCCATCATATCCTGTTCCATTCACATATCCAGGGGACTGATAACCCGGAGCTTCGTAGCCAGAAGATTGATAACCGGGTGAATTGTAGCCGGAGGAGCCATAGGCATCATCGGTGCCGTAGCCATTCGAGTTGGTGTCATTCATGGAAGTTTCTCCTTAAGTAGGTGATCCGTTTACGAGGCTGCTGCCTCACTATCGAACTGGAACAACCGCTGCTCCGGCATTGCCCATTGGCTCGTGTCTGGTGAAGCAGCCGGACGGGCGAACGATGCACGGTTACGAATTGCCAGAATTGCTTCCTCTTCCCGAACCATTGCAGGCACCATTAGCGATCGCTGATACAACAAGTCCTCCAGGGTGCAGTGTCCTGGCCTGCCCTGGTAGAACGCTTCCTGGGCTGCTTTTCGCACAATGAGAGCAATCTCCGCTGGAGTGCAAAGGTGAGTCGCTTTGAGTAGTCGTCGCCATTCGCGATCGCTCAAGGGTGAATGGATAGAGTCGCGAAATGCCGGAAAGTACTTTGCTAGATGCAAGTCGAAGATTTCTTTTCTGGCTCCAGCGTGGGGGAGATCGACAAACACGATCGTGTCAAAACGACGAATTAACTCTGGTGGAAGTTTCTCTAATCGGTTGCAAGTAGCAACCACATACACCGGCTCAATCCGTTCCTGCATCCAGGTAAGGAGCTTGTTCGCCAGCCTGCTCTCTACACCTCCATCTGCATCAGAACTCCAGCCTGCAAAGCCTTTTTCAAAATCATCAAAAAACAACACAACCGGGGCATTGATGCAACACTGCTGAAGCAGAAAGTTGAGGTTCTTTTCAGACTGCCCTGGTTTGGGAGATCGTAGGCTGCCCCAATTGGCAGCAATCAGTGGTACACCCATCTTGAGTGCCGCATGTTTGGCAGAAAGGCTTTTACCTGTTCCTGGTGGACCCCAGAGCAAAATGCCTTTCGGTAGCGACAGTCCATACTGAGCAGCGTGTGGTGATAGTAGACTACAATCCCTGTCCAAGATAGCTTCCAACACATCTAACCCTCCAGCAGGGACATCAGGCTTGGCAATAAACTCCAGTCCTCGCCCTTTCAGCTTGGACACTTTGTGGGTAAGAACCGATTGAGCCAGTTCCACAAAGCTGGAACAGCTTACGCTCAGTCGAGACAAAACTAACTGCACCTCGCTATGTGGTAAACCCAAACAGGCACGAACCAGCAACCGTTGATCTCCAACCAGTCCAGGATGCTGTATACAAAACTCCGATACGAGGCGAGTAACCGCTTCACCTTCTGGAAGAAAGTTTTCCAGTGTAGGGATGAGCGCCATCAGTTCGATCGGAAATTGCACATATTCATCGACCAAAACAATTTTGAGATCTGGGTGTGGTTGGAGTGCATAAAAAGTGTCAGTTAGCTCCGCCACTCGTTCAGTGCTCAACTCATCGGTGTGATCAAGCTCCAAGAGTCCTTCCAGAATGAACCATCCGGTGGAGTGGTTGATAGCGAATTGCAAAATATCGTCAATGAGATCGCTGCCGCAGGGCTTCAACAACAACTTATTGTCGTACTGTTCAACCTGCTGAAGCATCTTGAAGCCAGCACTCCAAAAATATAGTGGAGCGTCTGTCCAGGATAAAAACTGCTCTAGTAGCGATCGCCGCTCAGTAATCGGAGATTGAATGGCGACTAGTTGAGTGCCTGCTCGAAAAAGATTAGGAAGGTTATCCAGGGCAGTGCTTAAGGAGCCAACCATTGCACTCACGCTTATGACTCGACTCATTTAGTAAACCAAAGCTTGAAGTGGCTCTCCCCTGTAAGTTGGCTAAGAAAACATCTCCTGATCGGCAGAGGTTATAACCGGATGGGACATCTGGTTAAAGAGAATCCTCCCATTGTTCTGAGGTGTAGAGCGAATCGCGTTTCTTACAACAAGAAGCGAAGTGTTCACACCACTGGCAATGAAACGAATCCGAACATCCCCTGCTTGTCTGGCAAGGGTAATCCAATCTGTGCTGTTGGGGCTGATGTGTTTTGTCCTATGCACATTTACTTGGAGTAATCCTGCTCTGGCAGTCGAGACCAATGAACTGCCGACTCAAATTCAGACAACTGAACAAGGTAAACAGCTACTTACACCAGACTGGGGTGCTATTAGTCTGTCCGACATGCCGTCGATTCAAAGCAACGGCAGCGTCACAATCGATGGAGAACAAGTGAAGTGGCAGCGCGGGCAAACACCGGACCAGTTCTTACGGGTTGGGGATTTGGCTCCAGCACTGAATGCAGAAGATTTGACGCTTGGTACCGTGGCAGAGTCTACAAGAATTGACATTAATCAAATTGCTCTCAGTGCCTTTACACTTGCGGCTAAACAACAGCTTGGACATTTGGTTACAGTTGTCCCCAAACTTGCCACTCGGCTTGTGAGTGAAGTACCACCGATCCGAGATTTAGTAAAAGCTGTCTCTGGAAACCAAAACGGCACGATCGCGCAAGTGCTGGCAAGTAATCCAACGATTGCCACTCAGAAGCTCGACTCTATCGATCTAGGACAGTACCCAATCTCTTCGATTCCTAACTTGGATGCAGTAGCCTTCAAAGATTTTCAAGATTGGCAACCTGTCAAAGTGAGTGGAGTTCCAGGACTGGGTGAACTGCCATTGAATGCGTTCCCTCAACCGCTTGGTGGAATAGGAGATGTGGTTGCTCGCATCGATATGATTTACGGACCCAGTGAAGCAAAACGAGATCGTGCCATTTCCGGTTCTTACCAGCAAGGTTTCAGCGTTGCGTGTGGTAGTCGCTGCGCCTACATCGAACTCGATGATCTGGAAAATTCGGGACGTAACACACGAGAGAGTTTTGAAGGGAAGCAGTGGATTTCGGGCAAATATCAAACGGTTGACGGTGGTGAAGGTTGTTTGGCTGGTGTGAATGGTGGCAAGGAGCCAACAGGCAGACATCCATTTGGTTCACTGTTCAAAGTGGTAGTGACGGAACCGAATGAGCAGACGGATCGGGTGAATACAGCTTTGTATTTTCGTTTCAGCACTTTTTGTGGTTCTTCACCCTACATTCTGGGACCTGTTCCGTTCTTCAGTTACACTGCAAATTCCCCTATCTTTGTGGGTGCTCCAGACTGGAAAGAAGCTTCTATAGGACTGTCTGCCCCGACCAACGCCCAGATTGGTGAAGCTGCAAATGATTTAGGCAACTCGGGCGGAAATGACAGCCTGTTTGGAAAGTTTTTAGCGCTCTGCTCCGGCAAAACCGTACAAGGAGTGAATTTAGATGGACTGGCACAAGCGATCGCCGCGATCGAGAGCCAAGGCAGTGGTGGGTACAACGCTGTCGGTGTCTACACTTGTGCAGATGGAGGACGCAACTGTGGGAGAGGATTGGGCAAGTATCAGTTCATGAACTACAACGAGTATGCTACTAGCCTGATTGCTGCGCGTCCCGATGGTCAAGGCTTTTTGCGTCAAGTAGAGCGAGGTTATCAACCGACCTCCGCTGATCTAATGCAATACTTCCCGCCGGAAGATCAAGATCGAGCCTTTCAAAATTCACTTGCTGACAAAATCAGTGCCACTGCTGGAGAAATTGATCCTAAAACGGGGCAGCCTTTTATGGGCGATCGCTTGCTTGAACGAGTTGCCCAAAAACATTTTGGTGGAGACTACTCAGTCGTTGACGGAGGAAGTTCCGATGCGCTAGGACGGTTGTCGCTAGCTGCCTATGGCACTAAAGCCAGAACCTACTACAAATCGAATGGTAAAGGGAACTGTCAAACGCCAATCTTAACCAAAACTAAAGCGGCTGGAGAAGGCCCTAGCCAAGCTGCTACTGGATTGAATGTCAAAATCGCCGACGCTGCTAAACAGCTTTTTGGAATGAACACCTCTGCTGGACCCGATGGGGGTGCTAGTGCTTGTGCTTGGACGATCAATAAGGTATTGGCAAAAGCGGGAATTCGTCCGCTTGGAGCAAACCCGAACTACGTTCCGTCTGTAGTGGATGACCTCAGAACCGGTAGAGGACAGAAAGTATTGGCTGCACAAGCAAAAGCGGGTGACATCATCATTGCTAAAGATCAACGTCATATTGGGATTTGTCTAAAGGATGGATGCTCTGAGGTTCTATCCAACTCGTCTAGCCGTGCCTCATTTCGCTGGAAGTCCAGCCGCACTTTTGATGGCATTTATGACCAGTATGAGGGTTCAGAAGAGATTTACCGAGTAGCTAAGTAAGGAGATACCCATGACCCAATACATGAAAATAGCTTTCACGTTGCTGTTTGCTGCTGCGCTCATGACCACGATCGCAGTTGAACCCTGGATGCACCCTACCCAGGCAACCGCGACTCAACCGATTCAGATTGCTCAAAACTCTGACCAGGTAGTTGTCAAAAAGATTGTCCAGCAGCAGTTAGGTAAATCCAAACAGTTCAAAGTCCGAAAGGTTGCGGTGGCATCTAGTTATGCGCTGGTGTCCTGGATTGAAGGCGAAGCCGGTGGTCAGGCGTTGCTACAAAAGCAAGCTGGAGCCTGGAAAATTTTGACTCATGGTGGTGGCTGGCTGGGGTTAGGCGGATTGAAACAAGCTGGTGTACCACAGGCAACCGCTGAACGCTTACTAACTCAAATCGACCCAAAGTGGCGCAATTACGAGCAATAGGAGCAGTGAATATGACTCAAACGACTCAAGAGCCTTTCTTTCCACCAGTCCCAAAATTTTGGATACGATTCACTTTGCTATTTCGTGTGGGTGTGGCGATCGCTCTGCTCATCACCACCCTTGGACTTACTGGATGCACAGGCAAAGCGCTGGCATTAAATGGCAAACCATTGAATTGGTCAGAGGCTCAGAGAATTGTTCCTCAAGAAGTTATCCAATCTGCCATTCAACAAGTCACATCAACTCCTTCTGATCAACAAGCACAACTGCCAGTGCTGGCAACTGAGATGAAGGGTAAGCAAGGGCGGGTTATTTTCCTCAACTTCTCTCAATCCCCTAAACTGTGCGGTCAGTTGGGATGCCTCTTTACGGCGTATCTTGAACAACACACTCAGTATCGATTGATATGGAGTAGCTATCTTTTTCCCAATGTTCCCAAACAAGTTCCGTTATTGGCTCAGTATGAGGAAAAAGAAATGCCATCGTTCATTGTCAATCAGGTTGAAGGAAATCAAATTCGGCAGGTTGTCTACGGTTGGGATGGTGATCAGTATACTCTTGAGCAGACGGTACTCAACAATCAGATCCTTGAACCAAGCCATTCAAATAGTGCTGCTTCAAAAATTGAAGAAACAAAAATCTGAAATCCATTGACATTTTTGGTGGCAAGTTTGAAAGATGTAGCCTTCTACCTAGATTGTTAGTGGCTTTTTAGCATGCGTATAGATCGCATGTTCTATGCGGAACGATGGTGATTGACTAAATCTTTTCCTTTGCCAGTTGTTGAAGCTCGTCGAGCAATTGCTCTAGTCGCTGACGTTTACCTGGATCTTCCCAAACTGTAGATGATTTCAATGTTTTAGAAACTTGGCTAAATCGTTGTTTCAGACCTGTGCTTTCTGATTTGGTCGGTTTATTTTTCTCAGTAATAGCCGCTCGAATCTGACTTAATGACCATTGCTCTGCTGTCGTTTGCTCTAAGAGGTCGTTTAACACATCCGGGTCTTTTACACGCGCTAGGGCCCTTGCCTTCGTGTACTCAATCTTGCCTGCCCGGAGTGCCTCCAGGACTGGTTGTGGCAGATTTAGCAGGGGTAGACGGTGAGTCGCAAAGGATTCCCAACTCATCTTGCCTACGATTTGAAAAATTGATTCAACAATCTGCAGAATTTCTTCATTTCCGACAACGTTGTCGGAACCACGTTTCGCTAGTCGATGGAGAAGCTGAGAAACTTCACTAGTAGACATACCCAGCTTTGCAGCCAACAAAGTAAGGATTCCTTCTGTTTCTTCCACAGGGTTAAGGTCTTCCCGCTGTAGATTCTCAACTAATGCCAGCTCAACCGCTTGCAAATCACTGAGTTCTCGAATAACTACGGGAACTTCCTGTAATCCAACTTCTTTTGCTGCTCGATAGCGCCGTTCTCCAGCCACTAACTCATAGCGAGCATCTGCAATTGGGCGAACCAGCAGTGGCTCTAAAATTCCATGAGCCTTGATCGATTCAGCCAACTGTTGGAGTTTTTGTAAGTCAAAGTAACGGCGAGGCTGTTGAGTTGGCAGTTGTATGCTGGATAGACTGATGGCAGTCGCATCCTTTACATCCACACTGGAAAGCTCTGTTGGGCTAAAAATACTTGCCACAGCGTTTGTTTTGAACGGATTGGTGCCAAGACCGCGTTTAGACATAAAACCTCATAACTCCTGAATATTGTTCCGACAACGTTGTCGGAAATAGAATGATAAAATTTTTTTCGCCATCAAAGCCGCTTGAGCATTTCATTGAGTAAATCTTTGTAGGCTTTTGAACCCGTTCCTTTGGGGTCATGATCAAAAATAGAAATGCCAAAGCTGGGGGCTTCGGAGATGCGAACGGTTGTAGGAATGACAACCTTAAACATGTCTTCCTTGAAATGTTCCTGTAAATAGATCAACACGTCCTTGCCAATCTTCTGCCGCCCATCAAACTTAGTGGCAAGCACACCCAACAAGTTCACATCATGGTCCAGAAAGTTTTTAACCAAATTGAACGCATACTCTACCCCTTGAACACCCAGTAACCCTACATAACTCATATCAACTGGAACGATTACGCCGTCACTGGCTTTCAGCGCGTTGATTGAGAAAACCCCGATGTTGGGCGGGCAATCAATCAGGATAAAGTCATACTCGGTATCAATCTCAGCCAACAATCGCTTCAAAAGATTTTCTCGCCCTGGTAATCCTGAGATTTGCAGTTCTTCGACAGCAAGCAGAATGTTAGAGGGTAATACATCCACTCGGTTATCACAAACGGGGACGATCGCCTGCTTGAGGCGCTGTTTGCGCTCAGTGGCTGTCTCGCTCTGAAGCACATCCTTCAGTTGGGTTTCTAGCTTCCAAATTTCAATACCGAGGGAAGCACCAGAGGTTCCCTGTGGATCGATATCGACTAACAAGACCTTTTTCCGCTTAAATCGGGAGAGTCCATCTGCCAGATTGGTTGCAGTCGCAGACTTACCGACGCCTCCCTTCATGTTGAAAATCGCAATTTTGTATGCCATGACATCGACTACAGCAATTAAAATTTAGTATGTCAGATGATCGGAGGGTTGAAGAAAGTTTATGAGGCGAAATGATGGCATGGAGACCAGTTTCTTATCTACTGGCTTTTTAGAATAAGCTTCAAAATATGGATTCAGAGGGTAGCAGCTTCAGGCTAACCTTGATAGACGCTTTCCTTAAGCTACCCCACACAAAATTGTTGCTGGGTCATAAAATTCACCCTGCTGCTCCAATTTAAAGCCACCTAGCAGCAAACCCAACCAAACTTCGACCCAATCCAACTGTAAATGCTGAACCAGCTCGTTCAGTAGGGTAGGCCCAGGAGCTTGCATAAAAAACTCTCGTAACTGGGCACTCCAATCTTCTACAGCTTCGGCATGAGCAACGGCTAATGCTTGTTGTTTAGCTTGCTCTTCGTCCAGCATAAGGAGAAGCGCTTCCTTATTACATTCTCCTACCAGCGATTGAATTCCTTTTTCTCGCTGACGACTTGTTGGCGGAGCCACAAGTGCTTCGAGATTTAGACTGACCGATTGACGAATAAACGGCTCAAGAAACTCCCGACTCAAACAGAGTTCTATCTGAGGCTCTTCATTAAGTGGCTGCTGAGAATGCTCAAGTCTATCTAAAATCTGCTGTGCGCGACCACAAACCACTTCAACAATTTGAGCGATTGCCTCCCCAGCAATCTGAAGCTGTTGCTGGGGAGGCAAGGGTTGCAATAAGTCTTCTAGTACCTGCCAAAGTTGCTTTAAGTCAGCGGTAGGAGGATCTGCCAGTGCCTGTTGTAAATTCAATTCCAACTGAGTTCCTTGCATTGTATTTCCTCATCGCATCTCTATTGGGTTGTTAGCGAGAGTCGGACGTAACGGACAAGCATGAATCGGGCAATCCTCGGGCTGAATTTCAATGAACGTATCCTCAAACCTCTCAATTCCAAACGCTTCCTGTAACTTCTGTTGCATTTTCTGAAGATAAGCGTTGAGGTCGGGTCCGCGCATGCCAACGGTATGCTGAGGTTGAATTCGCCCAACCAGCTGTCCTTGCTGCCAAACCTCCGCCCCAATTGCATGAATGGGACTACCTGGATTGCGCCGGACAAACATCAGAAAAGCTGCCAGGGTTTCCGGTTCGGGTAACGTGACTTCGAGTAGGTGATCTGGATTCAGTGACGGAGCTGCTTTACCCGCAAGTCGCCGCTCTTGTTGGCGCTTCTCATTATTCTGCTGTCGATTGCGATAGTGCGATCGACGCCGATGGCACACCTTTGGATTCCAGCAAGGTTGGGCTTTTGCCTCCTCAACGGGGAGTAGGGCACACTTCATACAAATTCGGCTGACAGAACGACCCATCTGCTCGGTTTCTCAACGGACAAAATGATTTTTACCTCAACCAATTTAACCATTGGTTGGTTTACACTAAAATTACACTAAATTAACTCGGTTATCAGTATCCTAGTTCATTAATTCGATGAAAGCCCTTGATGTAACGGTTTTTGTTAAACGCAAAGCTCTCTCCCTGAAAAGTTTTTAGGCACCTATAGTCCAGGTATGTTGAGATGGCAGAACTGACCCCGATCCTTGAAATCTTCCCTGCAAACACCAATCCCTCAACCGTAATAGTGGAGGATAAAGACGCTCCTCAAACAAGGATTGACCAATTCCTCAAATCGAAAGCGTTAGCGGTAAAAACTCAGAAAGAGTATCGGCGAGAGTTGTTGCGATTTCTAAGCTGGGCGAATAAGGAATGGACAGACATAACTAACCAGGATGTAGCAGAGTTCAAGGTTCAACTTCAGCAGCGAGGATTATCATCCGCTTCTGTGGCGCAGGCGATCGCGGCACTCAAAAGCTTTTTCAGATGGATGGTGGACAGCCATTATCTAGCAGATAATCCCACACTCGCAGTCCGTACTCCGTCACCAGCAGAACCCCAGGCACAGCACTTCAGCGAAATGGAAATGACGGCATTGTGGGCAGCATTGGAATTCCGAGGCGAGACGGAAGTTCGCGATCGCGCTATTTTGGCTGTCTTAGAGCATGGGCTACGGGTTGATGAAGTATCTCGCTTGAATGTAGAAGACTTCGATGGGCAGCGGATCACGATTCGCAAAGCCAAGCGTGATAGTGTTGGACAAGTGCCATTAGTGTCGGAAGCAGCGATCGCAGTACAAGCTTATTTGGAAGAACGGCAGGAGCGCGGAGAGGAATTACGCCCGGAGTCTCCCCTATTTCTATCTACTTCGCATAATAGTCGAGGCAAGCGATTGGGGTATCGCGGCATTTACGATTTGATTAAGGATTTAGGTGAAGTGGCTGGGATTGAAAACTGTCATCCTCACCGACTACGTCATACGTTTGCAACGCGCCTGGTGCTGAAGGGTGTTGATAGCTACCTGGCACGGAAGTTGACCCGGCACAAATCGGAAAGCGCTTTCCGTCGCTACAGCGAACACGCCCGTCAGCAAGCAGCGGAGGAGGCGTTTCATGCGGCATTTGGCGACTGATACGATCGCTTCCTGTTACAATAGTACGCCTAAACTCCTTTAAAGAGAGGAGGATTAGGAGCAAAACGACTGCGTAACGTACAACCGATGTCTAAGTCTGCTGCGCCAAAAGCCAGATGGTTAGTCCCTGGTCAGTCGATTCTAGTGAACGGTCAGGTGCTGCCGATTCACAACTGTCAAATTGTCCTGAAACGGCGAGAGGATCGGTTTCGACTGACGCGATCGCTTGACCAGGATGACCAGATACCAACCGTCGAGTTTTGGTTTAATCAACCGATTCAAGGAGCAGCGGCATACGTGCCAGAAGTGAAGCAAGGCAAGGTTGTTCTGACTCAAGTAACTCAACCAGAGCAGGTAAGGGATTGGTCGCAGGTGCAGTGGTTGGTCGTGATTAGTGGCGAGGCTGCGATCGCCGTTCGTCGTCTGATCGTCCAACAGGCAAATCGGCAAACTCCGGTTCAGACAGCGCAATCAAAATCAACGGTCACAAAGCATTCCCCCTCAGAAAATTCTGCTACTGTTGCTGATGCCAACCCCTGGCGCGACAAATTGATTGTCAAAAACCAACCAAAACAGCAGTTTGTTGATCTGGATGTGCTGGACTTTCTGGATGATGAAGGCATAGATTGGCTAAACAAAAACTCGTAAGGTTTGCTCACCCACTAGCCCAAATAGCTACCGCTTCCACTCAATTGATGAGTTGAGAACGTGCAGTGGTAGTCAATCCTCCGGTTTCAAGCCAAACTGCATCGCCACCTCCTCTGCTGCTGACTGAGCAGCAACAGGCAGCAGTTAGGGCATTGCAGCATTTTTTGAGTGACGATGAGAAAAAACTGTTCTTGCTGGCTGGATATCCAGGCACGGGCAAAAGTACAACCATTGTGCAAGTCATGCGACTGTTGATTGCAGGGGCAGGACTGAAGGTTGTTCTGACTGCGCCAACTAATAAAGCCGTAGCTGTCCTCAAACAGATGGCATCTGAGCAAGGACTCCGAGTAGACTGCATGACCATCCATCAGCTTCTGGGATTGAGTTTGGTCAAGCGCGGTAAGGAGAAAGCTTTGGAACGCACCAGTCCTTCTTATCTGGAGTTGTTTGATCTGGTGGTGGTTGATGAATGTTCAATGGTGAATCGGGATTTGTGGAACTGGATTCAGCAATCAGTCTCCAATCTCTGGTGTCGTAGCAAGATTGTCTTGATGGGCGACCCAGCACAGTTAAACCCCATCAATGAACCGAAATCAGCCAGTTTCAGTGTGCCGAACAAAGCTATTCTGACTCAGGTGGTACGCCAGAACGACAGCAATCCCTTGTTGGAGGTGCTGAAACGCTGTCGGCAAGCGATTAAACAACGATCGCCCTTCCAACCGTTGATGCACACTACTGAAGATCGGCAGAGTGGCATGGTTCTAGTCAACTCAACCACGCTGTTGAAATATGCCTGTAAGCGAGTTCAGCGGTTTTCACAGGAACCCAATTGCTTTCGTGTTCTGTGCTGGACCAACAAACGGGTGGATTACTACAATCGATCGCTCCGTAGACAGCTTTATGGCAATCATGCCCCACGATTTTTGATTGGGGAGCGGTTGATCACGATGGAAAGTGCGATCGCTCCTGATGGCAAAACAGTTGTGTTGCCAACATCCATCGAATTCACCATCAAGAACATTGAAGAACAACGCTACGAAGGTTATCGCACTTGGTGTCTAACAGTATTGCCAGAGGGCTATGAAGCGGAACGGCAGCTCTATGTTTTGCATGAGGACGAGCAGCTCCGTTTTGGCAGCGAGTCTCAACGACTGAGCAATGATGCCAAACGGAATCCATTTCTGTGGCGCAGGTACTATCGGCATCTGGAAACCTTTGCTCAGGTGCGTCCCTGCTTTGCGTTGACAGTACATAACGCTCAAGGCAGCACGTTTGAAGAAGTCGGCATAGATGGCGGGGACCTGCGGAAGCGTCTGGGGGATGGCGATCGCAGCAGCATTCGAGAATATAACCGCCTGTTCTACGTCGGAGCGAGCCGTGCCAGAAGAAGAGTGCTGGTGGCTTGGTCATAGCTTCTGCTCCATTCAGCCAACTCAATTAGAACCACAAAAACCATTACAGCTGAACTTGAATCCAATGCCAAAGGTTAATTGGTCGTTGCAAGTCAGCCTTGTTCAATAGCAATTTCTATGTAGGTGTTTACCAATGACAACGCAATTACCACAATCTAATGATCCAACCCGATCAATTCCGATCCTGAATCCTGTGGTTCCAATGCCAGAATTTTCATTCTTCCAACTGGTTAAAGTCAAGACGACTAAGGAGGTTGGCACGATCGTCGGTATGTGGTGTGTAGAAACGGAAGAGCATTCCTATCAATGGCTGTATCGATTAGAAGGACTAACGCAGCGAAGTACAACCTGGTGGCAGGAATTGCAACTTCGCAGCCTGGATCGGAGACGAAATCGTTGAGAACTGGTTGAGGCTACCGCCACGATTTCATGACGTGATTGCAATCCACGACTATGACTACAACCAAAACTCGACCTGCTAATGGGAAAACACGGGTAACTGCTTCAAACGATACAACGGAAGCAATCCCTAGGAAATCCCGACGCTCTAGATCTGACACCAAACCTAAAGAGAACGCGGAGATAATTACACAGGAAGGATTGAAGTTGGCGATCGCGCAAGGCAAATTGAATGAGGCACTGGCTTTTGTCAAAGCTGCCGTACCCACTAAACCGTTGCATCCAGTGCTGGCAAATGTCTTATTGGTTGCTGATCAAGATAAACAACAAGTGACACTGACTACCTCCGACATGGCAATCAGCCTATCTGCCAGTTGTGAGGCAACTGTGCAGCGATCGGGTGCCATCACGCTGCCTGCTGAAATCTTGAGTGCCGTGGTAAGCCGCTGCCCGATCGGTCTGCTGACGATCGACACTACTCAAACTAAAGAAAGCTACTCAGCAACCTTGAACGATGAGCAGGGCGGCGTTACCGAGATCCGGGGTATGAGTTCAGAGGAGTTTCCCGAAGTTGCTGCTGTACTGGGCAATCCAGCTTCCTTGCCAGCCAAAGTTGTGCAAGCGGGGCTGAAGGGTGTGTTGTTTGCAGTCAGCACTGATGAAACAAAACGAGTGCTGACGGGCATGGAATGGAAATTTGACAGTAGCACGCTGCATTGTACTGCGACCGATGGGCACCAAGTCGCGAAGGTGGCGCTGGATACGAGTGGTATCGGCAAGAAGAAGCGGAAGGTACAGACCGGAGCTGCAAGTGTTTATATTATTCCGGGTAAAGCCTTGAAGGAACTGGCAAAGACGCTGGAGAAAACAGCATCCGAAACCGAGTTGAAGGTGTTTTATGACGATAAGGCGAAGCGGGTTCTATTTGCTGTAGAGGAAAACGACCTCTCGAAGCAAATTTCGTGTCAATGCTTGGAAGAAGACTACCCCGACTGCGATTTGCTGTTGAGCCGCTATCCATTTAATCAAACAGTTACTATCAGCCGTTCAACCCTGCTATCGCGATTGGAACGGTTAGCAGTGCTAGCAGACAAGAAGGTGAAAACGGTCAAATTCTGCTTTGATAGCCAACAACAGACGATCGACCTTTTAATCGAGCGAGATTATGGCAAAGGAAGGCAGGTGCTTGATGCAGCGATTCCCGAAACCGTAAATGGCATGGCGATCAAATTCAACGTCACCTACCTGTTAAACATCCTCAAAGCGATGAGTAGTTCTGCTCTCAAGCTGGTAATGCATCAGTTTAATACACCTGCCAAAGTTGAAGCGGCGGGAGATGTGGACATTCCAGAACTGCGTATGGAGGCGACCTACTTTCTGTTTCCAATGGTGGATCAGGATGAAATGAACGGTCAAGCTTCATCCAAGGAGCCATCAGAGGAACAAACAACCGAGACGGATGGCTGATTCGGTCACTGCACTAGAGCGCAACTCTGGTGCAGCTTCCTTGATTAAAAAACAATGACCCTTACTTACACTTGCAAAATTATGACCACTGCACTGCATTTAGCATACCGACCGCAGACGCTGCAAGATTTGGTTGGGCAGTCCATGATTCAACGAACTTTGAGTAATTCAATTGCTCAACAGCACATTGCTCCTGCCTACCTGTTCACTGGATCGAGAGGCACAGGTAAAACCAGCACTGCTCGCATCTTTGCCAAGTCTTTGAACTGTCTCAACGACGATCGACCAACTACTGAACCTTGTGGTAAATGTCAGTCCTGTCGTTCCATCGAAATTAGCAACAGTTTGGATGTGACTGAAATTGATGCTGCTAGTCATAACGGTGTAGATGATGCACGAGAACTGACTCAACGAGTGAATTTAGCTCCAGTGCTGGGGCGTTATCGAATTGTAATTGTGGACGAGTGCCATCAACTCACGACCCAGGCACAAAATGCTCTGCTCAAATGCATCGAAGAACCACCAAAGCATGTTGTATTCATTTTGTGTACGACAGAAGCTCATAAAGTACTGCCAACGATCGCCAGCCGCTGTCAACGATTTGAGTTCCGGGCATTGTCGGTTAAGACGATCGTGAAACATCTGCGTTGGATTGCTGATACGGAAGCGATCATGATTCAGGATGAAGCATTATTAGCGATCGCACGTGTATGTGAAGGTGGATTGCGAGATGCCCTCCAACTGCTAGCTCAAGCGCGATTGTTGGGTGAGGAAGTTACGGCGAGTCAGGTGATTGAACTAGCAGGTGGGATTGCCGAAGCAGACATACTGGCAATGCTACAAGCGATCGCTGTCAGTGACACATTCCAATTGTTGCAATCTGCTCGTAACTTGATGGATGCGGGAAAATCCCCCAAATTAATTCTGAGCAGCTTGCTACAGACCTACCGAGACTTGTTGATTGTACAATCTGCTCCGAATCAACGGCATCTACTAACTAGTTCTGTCAGTTCGGATCAACTTCAGGCGATCGCCCAGCGTTGGAGCCATGAAACAATTCAAGCAGGGTTGGCTCAACTCCACGGTAGCGAAGATCAACTCCGCTTTAGTCCTAACGCTCAAGTCTGGCTGGAGGTCTGTTTACTGAACTTGGTCCCCAGGCTGACGAGCAAACGAAAAGCATCTTCACCACCAGAGCTAACTGTTCATCAGAACAATGGTAGTAGCCAGATGACAGCCAAGAAACTCTGGCAAAAAGTGATTGACCATGCCCCAGATAATGCTAAACGATTTTTGAGCAGAGCCAGAATGCAAAGCTTCAACAATGATCACGCGGTACTTGTTGTTGAAGAACAGTATTTGGAGCAGTTCGAGGCGAATGCTGTCAAAATTGTCCGCATGATGCAGAAGCTAGTTGATGGAAACAAACCTGTGAAGCTAGAGATTCGTGCGACTGCTACCGCTACTCCCTGATCGGTGATTATTTCCATCACTGACAACTTCAGCTACTCAGTTACTCGGTAGCTGGAGTCTTTGTTACCCTTTCTTCTACAACAGTTATGCCCACATACTTACTAATTGGCGAAGATACTTATTCAATTCAGCAAAAGCTTGCAGTTTTCAAGTCCAAACTTAATTCAACCTGGTTGTCATTTAATCTCCATACCTATGCACCTGAAGCCCTAGCTGAGGCGATCGCAACTGCTCGAACTCCACCTCTAGCTAGCGCAAAGCGGGTCGTTGTTGTTGAGAACTGCCAGTTTAATCAGTTTGGCGAACAACAACTTGAAATTCTGCAAATCCTTCCCAACTTACCCATCAGCACCACGCTGATATTTACAGGCAAAAGCATTGATAAGCGCCTGAAAGTGGCAAAACATTTGCTCAAACATGGCAAGCTGCATGAGTTTGAGATCATTCCACCCTGGCGCACAGATTTGATTGAGACTGCGATCTCGCATAGGGCAAAGCAACAAAAATTAGCTCTGGCTCAACCTGTAGTTGCGTATCTAGCAAGCGCGATCGGAAATGATTTGGCACGGATGGATTCCGAACTGACGAAGTTGAAAGTGTATGCCAATGGTCAGCCATTAAGCTTTGCTGAGGTGAAACGCTTGGTATCCAATACAACGCATAGTAGTTTGCAATTGGCTGAGGCGATGAGAAAAGGGGACATGGCACTGACGATGCAATTGCTGCATGAATTGCGATCGAGAGCCGAGGTTCCACTGGTCATTCTCTCAACCCTTCTGACTCAGTTTCGTACCTGGTTGTGGGTCAAGTGTGCCATCAGCGATCAGGCTCGGCGGAAAGATACTGAAATTGCTCAACTATGTGGAATTGGCAACCCCAAGCGGCTTTACTACTTGCGTCAAGAGGTTGCCAAAACATCGGTAAGAGCGCTGTCTCAATCTGTGACTTGGCTCTCTGAGTTAGAAGGGGATTTGAAACAGGGAACCAATCCTGATGTAATAACACCAGCACTCATAAGAGTTGCAAGGTTATTTGAGAGCTAATTTAGGGTGCATAAAATACGCAAGTTCCGTGAGTTTTTGGGACTAATGCACCCTAAAAATTCAATTTTTGAGAGCAATATGGGTTAGAGACGCTGGCGATCACCCACTGGGTTACTCAGGAGGATCCGCAGGCAGCAGTGAGTTTTGACAAGGCGATTGCCAAAGTCTAGGATTGGAATTTGCGACAGCAAAAACTGGTAGTGTTCTAGAGGTAAAGATGGCTTTCAGAAATTGCTGGTAGCAGCAGGATTCAGCCATCCTGATTCACACATCTAGAACACGACCGTGGCCGCGTCTCCACGATCAGCGTTATCTACTCGCTGCTGAGCCAGCCTAGAAAAAAGTGGAGCTAAACGAGTACTCTTGAAAAAAGAGGAGAACGACGGTAAAAAAGAATGTACGTACTCAACATATCAAGTGATTTTTTCTCACTATCATCAAACAAGAATTCCAGTTTATTCTGAATATCTTCTGCATTAGCATCTGGTAGAAGTGAGTCAATATATAGCCTTTCCTTAATTGTGAAATCAGGTATGTCTATTCGCTTGGGTATCCCCCAATTTGTGTTACTGAGTTCCCATTCCTCTACACCAGCTTGCTTAAGAAAATTGTTTTTTTCAGTTTCTTCAAGAAGAATCCCTGTGATAGTAAGCATCTGCTGCCCATCCGCATAAGCAAAAGCAGTTAGAGGTTGAAAATAGATATCAGGTTGACCTTCTAAAGCTAAATTAGCGGCAAATTTTAAGATTAAGCAAAGTGCTACTGGGTAATCTCTATGGGTCATAAGATTTGGTGTAATGTCAGATTCAGGAAAAACATCACCAAGTCTTATTCGTAATTTATCTACTCTATTTGCTTGTAAATCAGAAGGAGAAAGCGATTTTTCAGATGCCAAAAGAGCTGCTGGATTTGCGTTCAGAGTTACTTTTATAATGTCAAATGGCTCTAGTGCTTGAAGAACTGACTGAAACTCTGAAACTTGCTTTAATAACTCATCTGGCTTTGTATAATCCAACCAGATGATAGTCTTATTCTCTCGCTTAAAACCATTAACAAAATCATTACTAGATTGCTGATGACGTACAATACAACTTATTGGTTGATTGAACTTTTGTCTTTTAAAAACGTGCTCATTTTCTTCTATAGAAACCATGTTGCATACTCCGAACTGAGTATGAACATACTTAAAATCTTCTAAAGAATGACCACCAAACCCTATATACGTATATTCTGATATATCGTGAATCTTATTGATTTTTAGCAGCAGATCTATAAACGCATATCTGTCTATAACCTTATTTTGGCGCAAGTGGTATGGTATGGAAGCTCCGCTCATCTCGATATCTTCTATAGAAAACATACTGCTTGTTTCAAAATTCAAGAGGGAAATAATTTATTGTTGCGACTCCTTTAAAGTTCTCTTAAAACACTCTTCGCCAACCTCTGATGGGTCGCGTTCTGAATCTTCAAATAGGAACTCAGAGACTAATCTTATTTCTTGAATAGGCCTTGAAAATTTTATGCTTTTATGTGAAGCTTTGCTCCCACGAGTAGTCATTGGCAGAGGTAAAGGCGGAATATATTTACTCTCATAACTTCTATTCCTCACAGGTATCCACTTCTCCTGTGGAATAGCTTCTTCAAAGAGGTTATCCGGATCGACAGGATGCGTTTTCTCCAACCTCTTTCTCTCTACGGTAAGGTCAACGCGCCATTTATTTACATATGCAGTGAAATGCTTAAGTCCTTCTCGCATGAAGTTTTTAACATATAAATATGTGTCGGAGGAAGCATCTATTCCTCGCTTGGTTGTTGTGAGTGGCAATTTTCTTGAATCTTTACTGCGAAATTCTACAATGCCTGAAATCCCAATAAACTGAACATGAAATCTAGGTATCGTATTTTCACCCCACCCGGTTAGAAATGTCTTGTCGCAGTACACAACGACTCGATCATTACAAACAATTGTCCAACCAGCTTCTTCACTGCGTCTTTTCGCGCCGCTTATTTCGCCCTCCATTTCGCTCTCGCTAGGTATAGGGCGGTAAAATCCAATCGCAAGTCTGACATCAACGCCTTTTAAGTTAGCTTGATAGAGATACGGAGCAATAGCAGAATCCTTCTTAAGCTGTTCAGTGCCATCCCAAAGGAAACTCCAAGATCTTGGAGTTATGTCTTTCTCATTCACTGTCACTGTAAAACCTTTATTTAAGATGAAACTGTAATATTGAGAAATTTTAGTTATTAATTTGTTGAGCAAGGTTGATTTTGGTGAGGAAAATTCTTCTAGGATACTTTCATGCAAGTTGGTTACTGTCAGTGATGTACCTTTTTCTTGTAAGGTATCCGATATTATTTGAAATGGTAAATTCCAATCATCATCTTTAGTGAGCCATTCAGGATTGATACTGACTTTGAATGATTCAGTAGCTGTTCTAGATATGACCTCTGCTGCACGGCCCATCTTGAAGATTGATCTTTTCATGCCAATGCCATACGTGCCGATAGTATAGACATCTTGATCAATGTCATTTTTTACATTTGTTGGTCTTCCCATTTTGAAGGCGTACTCTTCAGCTACACTTCTTGGGATACCACCACAATTGTCCTCAATTTTAAAGGAATCATTAGAGAAGGTGATTTTCGCCCAGAAGTTCTTGTAAGGTTTTGTAGAAGGTTCTTCATCTTTTGTAATGCGCTGTATACCATCTACACAATTGTCCAGAAGATCCAGAATCGCATCCTCAAGCTCAATGTCGCGAGTAAGCATCTCAACAAAGAAACTTTTGGTTGGTGAGGCATTAATGTGATCTGTTGAGCTCATCGATTTGGGCATCACCCTGCTAAAGCTTGGAACAGTGGATGGTCACGAAACCAGGCAGCCTTCAGGCTGAGCTTGTAGCTGCGTTATATTCTAACGCCACTATTATACGTTGGTAAATCTAGAGCTCTATTTGGCTCATCGAACCCAGAAATTCTTTCTAACCTCTAAATCAACTTTGGATGCTACTGTCATGTGGGGTTAAGTTCTCCAAATTGGGAGGTTATTGCTAGCCCCAAGCGGCTACACCACATTGAACAGCATGGTGTGTAGCATTAGCTACTTGTTTTCAGGCAGCATAATGCCACTTGCTGGTTCCCTTTCTTTTTCCCCCTTCCAGGGGCATTTTATGAGTTTTTTGAGGAAGGGGTTATGTCATCACCGAATTATGCTGCATTGTTACAGGAATTGTGGGCTCCTGCGGCAACTACCACTGAGCCAGAACAATCAGAACCTGACATTTTTGACGGCGGGGACATTTTTCAGTTTTTGGGTGATCAACTGCTGTGGCAAGAAACGATCGCAGCTCAATCTGCAGAGGCATACCCATTACCCAAGTCCCTGCCAACCGCATTGAAGCAAGCACTCCACACACAGGGAATTGAAACGCTTTACTCCCATCAACGGGCTGCATTGAAAGCGATTAGGGCAGGTAAAGATGTGGTTCTCACGCCTCCGACTGCATCAGGTAAAACTTGGGCTGCCTATATCGGGATTTTGGAAGGATGCATAGCAAGGGGTGATCGCTGCCTGTCATTCTATGGACTAAAAGCTTTGGCAAGTGATCAGAATAAGAAGCTGAATGCTTTGCTAGAGCAAATGCCCGCTGATCAGCGTCCTGTATTTGCCAAAATGACTGGGGATACCAGCAAGGATGAGCGGGACGCTTTGCTCCATGCCCATCCGCACATCATCGCGCTTACGCCAGAGCTGTTACATTACCAGCTCCGCACTGTCTGGCGATCGCAGGAATGGCAGCACTTTCTTTCTCGGCTTCGCTACATCCTGGTAGACGAGATGCACAGTTTTAATGGGGTGTATGGAGCAAATATGGCGTTGCTCTTACGGCGGTTGAAACTGGCAGTCGATCGCCACGGTGGAAATTCCAGTAACTTGCAATTCATCTTTCTCTCTGCCACCTGTGGTAATCCGACTCAACTTGCCCGCAGGCTATCAGGGCGTAGGCAACAAACTGATCCCAAACGGCTAATTTGGATTAGAACTAGCGGTGCTTCTACACCAGAGAAGCAATTGATAGTTACTCAGCCGACTTATAACGCGAATGCTGAAACTGCAAAACTGATGGTTTTTCTGATGCGCCAGGGATTAAAAGGCATCAGCTTTTGTAATGCCAGAGAAGTGACGAAAACATTGCTAGATTTGGTTAGACAGGAATGCCAATTACAACACAATGAGCAATTTGCTAGAAAAGTTGCGGTCTTCTACGGTTCCCTCAGCGATGAGCGTCGAGCGGAAATTATTCAGCAGCTTGAGACAGGTCAAATTACCTGGATTATTGGCACGGAGGCTCTGGAAGCCGGAGTTGATTTACCTGTGCTGGACTGTGCGATCGTGCGTGGTTTTCCTGGTAGTTTGATGAGCTTTTGGCAGCGAATTGGTCGGGCAGGGCGGAAAAATAAAGGATTGGCAATCTACGTACCGATTGCTCAAAATCTGGTGGATGTTCATTTTACAGAGCGCGATCGCTTGTTTGACGCATCCGAATCCATCAGCTTTAATCCTAACTACCCAATTTTGCTTGCCAAACACTTGCTGTGTGCCGCAGTTGAAACAGGGATTCAAACCAATCAACTGAAACCCTACTTTGGCACTGAGGCGGTGAAGATTGCCAGAATGCTGATGGCTCAGGAACATTTGCTCAAAGGCCGAAACGGACTTTATGCCAAAGGCTTTCCCCATAGTGATATCAATTTCCGGGGAGGCGTGGGTCAGGGTAGCTTCAAACTGATTGATAGTATTTCTGGTAGACAACTGGAAGAGATGAATGATGAGATTGCCTACCGTGAGGTGTTTCCTGGTGCAATTTACCGCAGGCAAGATGAAACCGGGCAAATTCTCACCTATCAGTCCGAAGCTCTGGATTTGCCTCAACGACTGGCAACCCTCAAGCCCATTGATGCTGGAGCAATGTTTACAAATGCCCTGACCCGTTGTGAGGCGAAAGCACAAAGTTTGCTGACCCAGCCGATACAGGTTCCACTGAATTTTCCAGGCAGAGAAGAGAACCAGCTTGGTCTGGAACCATCGCTTGCTCATCTTGTTTTGGAGCTGGGCTTTGGCACGATGAGCCAGATGACTACCGGCTATCAATTAATGACTCGGCAGTATGAACGCACTTGCTTGAATAAAAAGTGTATTCACTATCGAGAATTGCTGCCTAAAACAGATCACTGTCCAACTTGTAACAAACGAACTCGAGAAGCGGAAATCGTGAAAGTTGTCACGGAAACTGTATTTCCCAAACCTTATGAAGTCAGCTACAGCACTCCGATTCTCAAACTGTCGCTTAACGCCAAAGCACAAGATTATCTGCGGAAGTTTGCCAGCGAAGCAAAAACTGCATTTGAAGGACAATCGATTCCTCCTCAATATCAAGTGTTGTGGGATCATCCGGCTGTTTTCGTAGCATTGCACAGTTTAGGGCATCAGCTAATGACGGCACTTCCGTTAGTTGTCCTTGCGTCTCATCATGACCTGAACTTTATCGTGGAACAGGACAGTAGCGAGTTCTGTGGTTTGTTCTACGACACAACAGATGGTGGTAATGGTGCGACCGAAGGGATGCTCAAAAATCTATCAAAGTTGGTAAAAGTCGCGGCTGAACTTGCTCAAAGTTGTGAGTGTGAATATGGCTGTCCCAAGTGTTTGATTCAGCATGGCTGTCCTGATAGCAATCGTGGGTTGCTCAAACAAATGGGACTGGTGCTTTTGGAGTCGATCGCCACTTGACTTTTTAGGGTGCAAAGTATGCTGAGAATCAACTCTTGTAAGAATATATTGCACCCTAACTTAATCCTGGGCGATACTGTCGCACAGGCAGGTTATCCAATACATCTGGCGAATCTCTTTCAGAGATGCTTCGCAAACGCTCCATCCCTCCGCTTGCTGATTGGGAGTTATTCTCTGGCAATGGCAAGAGGCGATCAGCAGCCTCAATTCGCTCATACAAAGCCTGAGTTAGTGCTTGATGATCCGCCTGGCGGACTCTACGTTGAAGAGCAGGCTGTACCTGACTATCCCACAAGCTCTCTGTTTTGGTGCGGTGCTTGAATTCTGCCTGGGCGATAGGAATCTTCAACAGATAGGGAATAGAACCTTCACCGCGCGATCGATAGGCAGGATTCGTAATCACGCATTTCCCTTGCTCAAAGCGCAAAATTTCATCAGGAGTGAGGATTGGAATCTTCTGGAGGGACTCATTCCAACTGGTAGAACGATTGCTATGAAGCCCTGTGCTGTGACTGGTGGAACGGGTTCGCACAACAACCTCTTTTTCGCCGTAGCGTTTAGAGTATTCCTCTGCGGTTTTGACATCACCTGGATTGAAAAGAATGTGGCTGCTACACGCAAAGGCGATTGCAGCTCCCAATTTCTCTCCATACTGCTCATATAGCTGGTTGAGGGACTGTATGCCCAGCAAGAAACAAGCACCGTTAGAGCGGTACTCGTTAATCCACTGCGGCAGCCGTTCCAACTTCAGTGATGGCAATTCATCCAGGGAAATAATCAGCGGGTCTTTACGAGGTTTGGAAAGGTTTGACACGATCGCCAAATGCAATGCGGCTGCTAGCAGTGGACCTACCACGCTTCGACGAGCATCATCCAGCTTAAACACAATCATCTGTCTGCCTTGAATTTGAGTAGGGATATCGGATTGCCCGATGAATGCTCGTAACAAATCTGCCTGGATGAAGTTGCTAAAGGTTGCTGCTGCTGTAGTTAGAATGCCGGAGATCGTTTTCTCTGCATCCTTAGCACTGAGAAATTGGTTGAAAGATGTTGCAACCCACTCATCCATTTGATGGGACTGCACTGCATAGTCGATCCGTTGGGCTAGGTTCGGCAAACGAAGTAGCGCATAAACCATTGCCATGTCAGGATACTGAGTGCCTTTTGCCAATTGCAGTAGGGCTTTTGCCAATAAATCACCTGCTGTCGCAAAGAACTCATCACTTTTGCCACCTTTGGAAGCGTTGCGATTGATTACCTGCCCGATCTCGCCTGCCATTACTGAATCGTAAGGATCTCGAATGAAGTCGAGTGGGTTGAGGACTCCACTGTAGGGTTCACCGGGTGCAAACACCCATACTTGATAGCCATAGCGAGCGGCAAGTGGAGCATGGAGTCGCATCTGGTCGCCCTTCTTGTCATAGAGGATGACTGGAAAACCTTGAACAAAAGCACTTTCAAGGGCTGAATCAATTACACTGGCTGTTTTTCCACTTCCTGGTGTTCCGATCACCAATAAACTGCGTTGAGCATCAGGTAGAAAGATGGTTGGAGGGCTTCCTACGAGGGTTTGAAGATGGGTTCCCACAGCTTGCAATGAACCCTTGATCCAGTAGCGCGGTTTGCCGCACCAGAGGGTGACACGGTTGTGTTTGCGTTCTCGCATTTGCTTTAAAGCAGTCCCGACGGCAGCTAGTTTTTCAGCCGACCGAGCCATTCGCCCTGTAGTGATTTTGCCTTTACTTTTGCCCGCAACCATCATCACGAACACCAACACTAGGAAAACTCCCATGAATGCCCAGCCTTGAGGATTGTTGTATTCCTGAAAGGTTTTGATGAAGGGAGTCAAATAATTGTTAGGAGAAACTGCTGAAGATTGAGTGATGTCTCTAGGCATGGTGATGAACTGCGTATAAGCTTCTCGAAGAATTGCTACTTATTGTCAGAGATTCCAACTTCCATTCAGCACTGATAAATGGTCACGTTTTTTTAGCCAAACGGCGGATATGTTCAGGGTTTATCTATTTGCGCCCTCCGGCGCAGGGGTTGGCTGTTAACCTCTCCTCGCTATGCTGATTACTCTCTCTGACTTACAGAAATTACAATCCTCAGACCTTAGCGGTTTATCCCCTTCGCCTTTTGCAACCTTACAAGACCAATTACAACTGGTAATACGACAACTTCATCTCAATTTACCTGTTCAACCCTTGCTGGAATCTGATCCGGCTCTGCACCATTTAATTCGTGAAGTGCAGACGGTTCTGCCAAATGCGTTACGTCCAGAGAAGCAACTTCGACTGGATTACTTGATCGCAGCTCCTCTATGCGACCAGTTCTTTGTAGAAGTGAACGTAAACATAGGCTTTAGACATGGAAAACCCAAATTGTTTGAATGGGCAATTAGACAGCCGCATTTAACCTGGAGCGATCGCGTCAAACTTTGGGCAACTACCAAGCATTTTGAGCTAAGTCCTAATGATGTAAAGCTTATAGTTGTTGCATTACATCTCGACCAATCGGCTCAAAAAGTAGTTCATCATTGGAATGCCGAACTACATGAGCAAACCGAGCAATGGCTGACCTCTTTGTTATCTGAAACTCGCCAATCCATTATTGCAATACCTTCTGCCTCAGCAACTTATTTGAATGAAATAATTGATGTGTTAAAGAACTTGGAGGCAATTGAAGAAGTGCCAATATAACTTGTTCTTTTACAGGGTCTTTAGTTGAACCTCGTTTTTTACAACGGCATTTTAAAAAATAGAAGACAGCTGCCTGTCTAGATCTGTCTTTATCTATTTCTACGAGTCATGTATACACTTTCTCCTGTGTTGCGATCGCTCTACGACTCAATCCTCAAATGTCCTCCCTATGGTTGGTTTCCATCTACTCCTGAATTAGCCAAGATGATGCTACAACAGGTTAAAGTTCAATCTGGAATAATTGCTTTGGAACCTAGCGCTGGGTCTGGTGTATTGGCTCAGGCAATGCGAGAAGTAGGGGCAGTTGTTGATGTTTTTGAACTTGATCCGCGATTTCAAGCTCTTCTCTTCCAGCAAGGCTTTAAAGTCGTAGGCAATGATTTTCTAACGACCAAAGCCACTCAACTCTATGACCTGATTTTGATGAATCCTCCCTTTTCTGCCAGTTTTGAGCAGCGTGGGGTTGATCTGGCACATATTCAACATGCATATAGAGAATTTCTGGCTCCGGGTGGACAGTTGGTAAGTGTTGTTAGCAATTCCATGAACTGTAAAAACTGTCCCAGAGCGCAGCAGTTTCGGAGATTTCTCAAGCGAATTGATGCACCTCTTCTTGATCTACCCTTAGAAATCTTTTGGGGCAGCGATCGCCCAGTGACGGTCGAGAGCCGATTAGTTGTTGCCCACAAAGGCTGAACGATTAGTAGAGCGTGGTGGCTATCGCCCCCTCTTCCGTGCTGAGTTTGGAATTCCATGCATGGTCAATACAAAAACCAGACCCGCCCAATCTACAACGACAAAAACAACTCGAAGCGCCAAATCGAAAGCTTCTGCATTTGAGATTGATCCAGAATTGCTAGACGAACACTATAACCAGGTGCGCCGTCCACAGTTGCCTTATGGAATTGTCGTTAACGATAAACCAGCAGGCATTTTGATTCCCTCTGACCAGCTTGATAAAGCCGGATGGAAAGTGATGCCGAACGAGGAGGATCTTCACACAGTTGAACTGACGGAAGAAGTGACAGGATTACTCCTCACTGAAGTGCGAATGCTGGTGCTAGCGTTTGTGCCAGAATATATTCGCTACAAGTCCGATGTTGAAGAATTGGGCAATACAGTGGTTGGACTGTACGATGAGTATCGCCATGTCTTTGACAAAAAGACAATGGATGCCTGCTCTGAACACGCGCTGGTCTTTCTCGATGAAGACAATCAACCACTGCATACAACGCCGGTTGTCGTGCGCTTCAAGAATGTAGCACTCTGGAGCTTCAAATCAGCTCGTGAGGAATTCTACCGTAAACTGGAGAAATCCTTTGCCGAATTCACTGGACAGCGGTATTCCGGCAAGAGTGATAAGTGGCGCAGTCTGGGTGTGTTGGAAGTGACCTTCAAAGCCATGAAGGAGGGCGAGGGCAACAATAAGTCTTGGTGCTGTAAGACGGAGAACATTACGCCTCCAGCAACAAATAACCTATCTCAGTTGTTTCTGGGTACGTCAACAACTAAAGCGTTGGTTTGGAGCATTCACGATGATATTGCAGGCTTTACAGAGCCGCAGTCGCTCCCTGCATTACCTGGTGAAGCTGAAGCTCCGGTGCTGGCAGCCACGACTCGTAAGCTTAAGAGTGCTAAATCGATCGCAGAACCAGATGATGAACTTGATGATATAGATGTCCTTGATGCGGAAGCAGAAGCGATTGATGACGATGATTTCGACTTTGACGATGACGATTTAGACGGGGAATAATCGAACTGCCAGTTCTCTATCAAGCATGAGGACTGGCATTCTTTTTTCAGTCATCTGCTGATTGGCTAGTTCTGAGTTTGCCATCTGACAGGTGACCTATTTTGTATCTCAACGTTTGTAAATCCAACTAAAGGTAGATTTTACTCCTGACCAGATGCCATTGCTCACACTGCCTTGCTATATTGGCGTTTTGGGTTTTTTTAACAAAACTTTTTAAAGATAAAAACTGAATATCTTTTATTCCTTCAAATGCTCTTGAATGCCCAGTTGCTTTTGAGGTGCTGATGTTTAGGAAGCCGAATTTAAAAAAACTCAGTAAACGGCGGACAGTGGGTGCCATTAGTGTAAGTGTCGCAGTTGTTGCTGGAGTAGTTACCATCAGCAGTTACCTGTTGGTCAGGAAATTGTTGCTTACCAGTGTGCACCAAGAAATTCTTGCAGATGCCGAAAAACAGGCACAGCAGATTGATCAGTGGCTATTAGAAAAGAAAACTGAAGTTGTCACAATCGCTAACAGCCCCGTAACGCGCTCTTTCAACTGGAAGTCCGTACAGCCTTATTTGAAAGCCGAACTAAAGCACATAGGTACATTGGATCGCTTTTTCATCGCACCAAGAAATGGTCGCAAAATGTTTACTACCAATAAAGGTCTTCTGCTGATTTCAATTCACGATCGTACCTATTTTCAATATGCGATTCGGGGCAATGTGACAGTAAGCGATCCTCTCATGAGTCGCAATACGCAAAAGCCCACTATTGTAATCGCGGCTCCAATTCGGGCAACAGATGGGAATGTGGTGGGTGTATTGGGTGGCGGAATCCCGACTGAGCGATTTCAGATTGATGCGCCGAAAGTTGGTGGGATGGTTCTCTTTAGCTCAACGGGGCGAGTGATTCGTGTAACTCAACCCTTGCCCAAAGAATTGCTGCAACGTTGGCAACCTAATAAAAAAGGCATTGAAGCTCATAGAGATTACACGGTTGTCTATGTACCGTTGAAGAAAGCACCTTGGTTAGTGGCACAGGTGGTTCCACAATCAATGGTAGAAGCTCGCTTAATGCCGCTTAATGCTCTGATAATTGTAATCAGTAGCTTGATTGTTGTCGCGGTTGTTGGTGTGTGGCGACAACTTCGATACTCTGTTGCTCTACAACACGAACAGCAGCGCCTCCAATCCCTAATTCGCCATGCACCTGTTGCGATGGCTATTTTTAATCGTGCTGGACGAATTGTTGCTTACAGTGAATGCTGGTTAACAGAAGCCAATCTCTTGGGTAAAAGAATTGTTGGCAGTAAATTATGCGTGCCCGATCACTGGAAAGAAGTTCATCAGCAGGCAATTCAAGGCAAGATTACTCATCGCTCTGAGGAAGCGGTGCTATTAGATAATGGCACGAATCACTGGCTGAAATGGACAATTCAACCGTGGTACCAAGAAGGACAAATTGGTGGTAGTTTTCTGGTAGTGCAACCGATTGACCGACTTGTGGAGGTACGAGAAGCGGCGCTGGAGACAGCCCGTTTCAAGTCTCAGTTTTTAGCCAACATGAGCCATGAGATTCGGACTCCGATGAATGGAGTGTTGGGCAGTACAGAACTGCTTCTGGGAGATGGTCTCAATCCACAGCACCGGCGCTTCGTTGAGATCATCCATGCGAATGCCCAGCATCTACTGAAGATCGTCAATGACATCCTGGATCTGTCGAAGTTAGAAGTGGGCAAACTTGTTCTCAATCGCCACTGGTTTGATCTGAATCAGTGTTTGGATGAGGTCATCCAGGCAATGGAACCACAAGCAGCCGATAGACAGATTACTCTATCGGTTCATACTAAGGGCAATGTCTCCAAGCAACTGTTTGGAGATGCACATCGCCTCAAGCAAGTGCTATTTAACCTGATTGGCAATGCCATTAAATTCACTTCAGCACAAGGAAAGGTTAGCTTGACCGTCAGGGCAGAGGTTTGCGAACTGACCAGTACCCTGTTGAGATTTGAAGTAACCGATACCGGAGTTGGCATAGCTCGCCGCGACTATTCCAAACTATTCCAGGCTTTCTCGCAAGTTGATTCTTCCTCGACGCGCCAACACGAAGGGACAGGTTTGGGACTGGCAATCTCCAAGCAACTGGTAGAGCTAATGGATGGGAAGATTGATTTTAAGAGCCAACCTGGGAAAGGCTCAACGTTTTGGTTCACAGCACGCTTCGATGTAGAAAACTCAGATTTACGGTCGAAATTTGTTGAGGTTGTAGCTCCTATCGAATCTACTCTTCAGGCGTTGAACGTTCTGTTGGTTGAAGATAATGCCATGAATCAATATGTCTTGCAGCACCAATTACAGCGCTTGGGGCATCGAGTAGAGGTTGCCAACAATGGAAAGGATGCGTTGGGAAAACTAAAGCTGAAGCCTTTTGATCTAGTTTTAATGGATTGTCAGATGCCTGAGTTAGACGGATACAGCACGACTCGCCTGATTCGACGCAACACTATCTACGCGAGTTTGCCCATCATTGCTCTAACGGCTCATGCAATGGTGCAGGAGCGCCAGCGTTGTCTGGATGCAGGTATGAACGATTACCTGAGCAAGCCAGTTTCTCAACAGGAACTTGCCCAAATGCTAAATCAATGGGGCAGGCGATCGACTTTGCAGTTGCGGAACAATTCACCTCCCGACCAGCTTAAGCAGAGGTCTCCATCCCGCGACTTGAGAGCATCTCGCTCTGATAATGTGCCCGTGGATGTGGCGTATTTGCTAGAAACTTTTGATGGCATAAGAGCCGTATTAGGAGTTGTTCAAAAGTTTGTGAGGATTGCTCGACAAGAACTTGCCGCTCTAGATGTTGCTCTAAAGCAGCAAGACTGGCAGGCAGTTGCCTACTGTAGTCACCGGTTTCGAGGAGCTTGTGCTATCGTCAGGAATCAACCTCTAACACAGTGGACAAAGCAACTGGAAGTATTGGCAAAGCAGCCTCATCCCTTGGCTGTTGAGGGAGCGCGGTTGTTAGGGCATTGTCGTCAGGAAGTCTTGCGAATTGATCGTTGGGTGCAATCGACCAGTACACACTCAGACTCAAACAGAGGGTGAGATCATGACTGGCAGCAAAATTCGGATTTTTCTGATTGAAGATCAAGAACTGGTCAGGTTTGGGTTGACGGCAGCGCTGCCCAAACATAATCCCGCAATTGAAGTCATTGGCGATGCAGAGACTGGCGAGAAAGGGCTTGCACTAATCAAAACACGACAACCGGATGTTGCGATCGTAGACTTGAGCTTGCCAAAAATGAGCGGGATTGAAGTGACTCAACACCTCAAGCATCACTATTCTCAAGTCAAGGTAATGGTGTTGACAGTCAGCGGCGATGAAACCCATGTGATTTCTGCCTTTGAAGCAGGAGCCGATTCGTATTGCATGAAGGACAATCCAATCGGGTTAATTGGAACAGCATTGGAGCAAACCTATGAAGGAAACCATTGGATCGATCCAGCGATCGCTCGCTATATTCTCCAAAGCTGGGTACTGAAGCCTGCTCAACCTCAAGTGCCAATAGAGCCAGAGTCGCCTTCAGAAGAGACCTTAGCCCTGTTTGATGAACCCATCCAGACCTTGGAGAAGCTAACTGATCGGGAAGTGGATGTGCTGGAATTAGTCGCAAAAGGACTCACCAATGGCGAAATTGCTACCAAACTGTTCATTAGTCGAGGTACGGTCAAAAGCCATGTTGCTAGCATTATGCAAAAGCTGTCTGCCAAGAGTCGGACGGAAGCTGCTAGCCGTGCGTTGACAACTGGACTCTTGAATCAGAAATAGCTACTTTCCCCGCTACCGCTGCTGATTTGGGGATGAAGTAACGGTTCACCCATGTCAGCCGATTTTTATTCTTATGAAGACACGCGACGGGCACAGCAGAAAGCAGATCCTGGTTTTCGTGCCAATCCTTCTTATTCTTATGTGCAAAGTGATGCTGACCTTGAGGCCGCGATCGCTCCGCTGCTGACTGCGAAAATTTTGGCGATCGATACCGAAACTACTGGCAGAGACCCATATACGGATCGCCTGCGGTTAGTGCAACTGGCGACACCCAACCAACCCGTTATCATCATTGACCTGTTTGCAGTCAAAGATTGCCACCTGCTCAAGCACTTGTTGCGGGGTGATGCTCTCAAAATAGGACATCATTTCAAGTTTGATTGGCAATTTCTCAACCAGGCTGGAATGTCCCCATCCGGTCCGTTTTTCGATACCCAGCTTGCCTTCAAAGTGTGGACGGCTGGCATTAAAATTCGCTCATCACTACAGGCTGTGGTGATGAAGGTTTTGGAGATTGATCTCGACAAAGACCAACAGCAGAGCGATTTTTCGCAATCAAACCTGACTCCCAAGCAGCTACAGTATGCTGCAATGGATGCGGCAATTCTGCTACCACTCCACGAGGCTCTGGTTCGGCGGTTGAAAGTTACGAAGCTGGAAGCAATCGCCCATCTGGAATCTCAATGCCTGGTTGCTTTTGCCCAAATGGAACTTCACGGCATGGGAATTGATCAGCATCGGTGGAAAGAGCAACAGTCTACCCTCAACACACAGTTAGCACAGACTCTAGAACAACTGCATCAACAACTGCGATCGCCTGGAGCTTATCAAATTAGCCTATTGCCTGACTGTAGTGATGGCATTAATCCCAATTCTCCAAAGCAGGTGAAGGCTGCCCTTGGTGCTGTTGGCATTTCAGTCAAGTCAACCGATCAGCGAACGTTGCTGCCGATCGCTGATCAACATCCTGCTATTCGTACTCTGTTGGAGTACCGCCATCTCAGCAAATTATCTGATAGCTTCTATCAACCGCTGTTGCACCATATTCATCCTGTAACAGGACGAGTGCATCCGACCTGGTATCAACTGGGTGCGCGATCGGGGAGAGCCAGTTGCCGCGGTCCTGCTCTGCAAACCATCCCTCGAAACGAATCAATTCGTCGTTGCTTTGTTGCAGAACCAGGAAACGTCATTGTCAAAGCAGATTTCAACCAGATTGAGCTACGAATTGTTGCCAAGATCAGTGGCGATATCCAGATGCAGCAGGCATATCGAGCGGGAAAAGATCTGCATCGATTGACCGCTGCATTCATTATCGGAAAATCACCAGAACAAGTGACAGAGGAGGAGCGCCGATTAGCAAAAGCGATTAATTTTGGATTGATTTACGGGATGGGAGCGGTCAAGCTGCAAAATCAAGCACAAGTGAAGTACAGAGTAACCATGAGTCTGGAAGATGCTCGGCGTTTCTGCAAACGCTTTTTCGAGTTGTATCCCGGCATTAAGAAGTGGCATGAACAGGTGAAGCGCGATATCTACATCCGAAAGCTGTGGGAATGCCGCACCATGACCGGACGGCGACGACGCTGGCAAGAACAGCCCAGATTGAGCGAGATGATCAATCAACCGGTACAGGGATTGAATGCTGACATCACGAAGATGGCGCTGGTGAAGCTAACTGGAAAGCTACCATTTGAGGCTCACGTCATTGGAATGCTGCATGATGAAGTGCTGGTGGAATGCCCGGAAAGAATGGCAGCGAAGGTCGGTCGCTTAGTGCATCGATGCATGGAACAGGTAGCGCAGCGATTGCTTGAGCCAATCCCTGTCATTGTTGATGTGAAAGTGGGTAAAAGTTGGGCAGCATAAAGGGATGAAGGTAAGGAATAAAGGGGGCACAACCAGTGCCCTTGCCGCCTCTGGCGGCGGTTGGGCTGAAGTTGAAATGAGGAATTCATCAATATGGCAACAACCACTAAAGCTAGAAACGGTAATGCTACCAAGACGACTCCAGCAAAAACGACTGCTAAGCCTGCACCGTCACTTGACTTGAGTGATCCAAAGGTGGCAACCAAAGCAATCCGCAATGCCCTGTTCCAGACTTACAAAGTGAAGGTGGCTTTGCGGGCTGAAAGTGCTGTCGTTCCAGCTTATTATGGTTTTCGAGAAGTGATGGGCAATGCTACCTCCGCAGCGGTTAAGAAGAACAACGGCACCTTTGATTGGCAAGCATGGAACACGAAAGTATTTCCCAAACTGTTTGGTGAGCCAGACTCGTTGAAGTTTGATCTGGCGGTGATGGCGCAAATTGCGGCTCACTTCGATGCTGCAATTCCTGAAGACCCAGATGAAGGGATTCGGGCGTTAATCGACGTGAATCGGCGATCGCTGGAACGTCGAAACGGTAGAAAAGCGGCTGATCCTGATGTGCCTGATGTGCTTGACAGTCTAGACGATCTGGATCTTGACGATGAACTCGAAGAGGATGCTGACGACGATCTAGAGGAAACTGACGAGGATGACCTCGACTTGGATGACGAATAACTGGTAGTAAAAAATATGCCAAGCTTGGTTCTCACAGAATCAGGCTTGGCTTGCTGCATACGTTTGCCTCAAGAAAACTGTTCCTTATTTTTTCCTGTTGCCTTTAGAGCTTCCTTTGATCAGATTCAGTCGAAGGTAGTTTTGATTGTTCCTTAGAAGTGATTTTAGGTGAAGGCGTAGTAGGAGATGGATTTTGCTTCGGCTTAGCTACCTCTTTCTGTCGTGGACTGAAATTTACTTTGGGCGTAGGTGTTGGAGAAACAAATTTAGATTTTTGATCAGGACTCATTTGAGGTTTTATTGCCTTAGGTATTTCTTGTTCTTGAGGAAGGTTGTATAGATTACCAATAATTGGTGAGAAAACGAAGGCAATTATTGAAATTAACATTGCTAACAGAGATATTACTGCTGCTAACATCCCTGTTTGTAAAGCAGGAGTTACTGTAAGGCTTTGCAATAGCTCAAATGTCTCATTTGATAGATTTTGGATTGTTGTTATAAAATCTATTAAACGAGATGGATATCCTGCAAATGTACGTAAAGACTGAATATTTCCTTTGATTTCAATTCCATCACTATTAATTTCTAGTGGCGCTGGAGAGAATGTTTGATATTGAGACACGGAGAACTTATTCTCTTCGGTGAGAAATGGACTAGGCAAGTTGTAAAAGCCTACTCCCTTCTTTTCATATTCTTCATAAGCTGAAACAACTTCTCCAAAAATTGGCAGGTACAATCTATATCTAACAATTTTCTCCAAGCTTCTCTGTAGATGAGTTGAATAATTAATAGCCTTGGACCAGGTGAAGGGTATCATTAATTTAATAGACCAAGGCAATAAAGGAACATCATTAAACAAATTTCCTTGAATCTTTAAGAGTTCATCTCTAATTAGTTTAAGTCTCTCTTCTAAGAAGTTGAGATATCGATAGACTTCAAAATCATGTGCAATAACTTGTACAATGTGATTTTTGTCTCCAATTAATAGATTGTATTTTTCACCCGTCTCAATCGTCTGCTGAGGCATGGTAAAATGTATCATTTTATCGTCTATTAGAGATAAAGAAAAAATAATTTGCTCAGGATCTATTTCTGATCTGAATCTATTTGTGCTGAAGTCAGCTGAATTAGTGATATACATCCATTCACAATGGGCTGACATTTTATAGAAAAATCTGTCCTCAGCTAAAGTTTTTTTTGATCCTATTTGTGCAGTATCTATATAAATTTTTCCTTGTTTTTTGATAAATTCTTGAGCATCTTCTACTTGAAACTCTTCGTCTGATATCTTCTTCTCTGAGACAAAAATTACTCCGTCAAACTCGGTTTTTATGCCTGTTTGAATATGAGTATAGGTAAGAATCTTAGGCAAGCCAATAGCTGATGACACTTGCTGAAATTCAACGTTCTTAAACTCTTTAGATTCTTCTAGCTCTTCTTTTAGCTTTATCAATGAATCTTCCTTTTGAGTATATATTTTGTCTATTCGTTTGCAATAATCGTGAGCAGTTGAGCCGAAAGTTGGATCATTTCGATGTCTGGAGAAAAAGGAGTAAGCATCTTGTTCAAATGGCGCAATAGATACAAAATCATCACCAAAGTAGATTCGGAAGCCAACTTGCCAAATTTCGCTTACCTTAAAAGTCTTCATCTCTAAAATCCCAGACCTAACACGGATCTAGGCTATTATAGCGATTGTCAATTATTGAAAGCATTTGTCTCAACTTCTCTTGTCCAGAGGATGCAAAAACCAGACTTTGCTTTCTTCTCCCCCAGCTTGAGAAACTGTTTGTAAATGTATATGAAGCAGAAGTCGCATTAGGTGGTAAATAGGCGATACCAGAAGAGCTTTATCAAACTGACTTCAGAGGATGAATCAGCCATACTACGACAGTGACCTGACGGATGAGGAATGGGCCTGGATTGAACCGCTTTTACCTCCCGAAAAGCCTGTGGGCAAGGGACGAGAAGTGGATCTCCGAGTCGTTCTCAATGGCATCTTCTATCGGGCTGATAACGGGATTAAATGGCGGGCTTTGCCACCCGAGTTTGGGGCTTGGCAAACGGTGTATGGGTACTTCCGGTTGTGGGTCAGACTCGGAATTTGGGAGCAAATTAATCTCAGGTTAGTGCGGGAGGTGCGGTTGGCAGAGGGGCGGGAGACTGAGCCTAGTTTAGCCATCATTGATAGTCAGTCTGTCAAACTCGGACAAAAAGGGGGGAAGAACAAGGGTTTGACGGCAATAAAAAGGTGAAAGGACGGAAACGGCATATTGTCGTAGATGTGTTAGGACTGGTACTGGGTTGCTATGTGACCTCGGCCAATACTGCTGATGTGAAAGCGGCTCCTGCTGTTTTAGTCTGGGTGCTCGAGCAGTTTGAGCGAATTGTCAAAGTCCTGGCAGACCAAGGGTATTGCGGAAGTTTGGGGGCATTGATTCACCGCTTTTTTGCCACCCCCAGTCGCTCCGTTGAGGTTGAGTTAAGCCAACGTTCGACTGAAACGAAAGGATTTCAAGTGGAACCGAAACGATGGATTGTGGAACGAACTTGGACTTGGCTTGAGAATGCGCGAGCACTGACACGAGACTATGAAACCTTACCTGAAAATCATGAAGGCATGATTTACGTGGTCATGATTCGGTTGATGCTACGGAGGTTAACAAATAATCGTCGAACGAGAAACTCGAAACTTGCTTAACTGATATTTACAAACAGTTTCTGAGCGTCACTCCTAGCTTTTTTGCCTGCTTCTCGCATTCCAACTGTCCTTGCCAGTTGCGGGACAGCAAATCCCGATTCCATTCCATCAAATTCCTGGCATACTTCCCCTCGCCACTGGTTGCCCACTTCAAGGCATTTGCTTCATCTAACGTAAGCTGACGCTTACCAGATGGATCTTGAGTAACCTGCGCCTGTTGAGCCTGGGCATAAGACCATCCCAGTCCACTACCAAGCGTGGCAGCAACTAGCAGCAATGCACCCGCAATGATGGTTGAAGTAGCGCTTAATTGGTGCATAAACTGGTCGATCGCGGTCTTACGAATCAACGTATGAACTGTGTGAGCGATCGCGGTTTTTTGTGCCTCTAATGCCGTGCGTTCGTACTCCTTCAATCCTTCCCGATAGTTTGCCACCTGGCGATACACTTCATCTCGCCATTGCTCAAATAGCGCATTCATGTCTTTAGGTTTCTCTTCTAGCAAAGCCTGCAACCACCCCGTTGCTGCCATTAAGATGAAGGCTGGATCGTCAGAGTTGAGGTTGTACTGCGTCAACACTTCAACCACCTTTGCTTTTACATAATCTGGTTCACTAATCAGCAGATAATCTAGCGCAGATTTCGCATTGGCAGATAGCTTCAAAGATGGTGGACGGTTTGGTAGTGGAGGCGGTGCGATTTCTTCGTCATCCAGAATCAATTTGTCATCAGTAGGGCTTGGAGAAGTGCCATTATGATTGGACATTAGCTACCTCCTGATTTATTTCTTCGATTGCTTTAGAGGTGTCAGGTGTAGTTTTTGTGGATTGTTCGGATTTGTCAGAAGCAGAGTTTTTTGTACTCGATTTTCGAGTCTTTGTTTTCTCCTGAAGTTGGATAGCCTCGGTTAGTTTAGCTGTTTCTACTAGGGTAGGAGTGCCATCCCAGAGTTTGAGAGCATCGATCGCCCGCACAAATTCTTTAAGAAATGTGGCTACTCGCTGCCGTTCCAGTAAATGAAATTGCTCTGATGCGGTAACAGTTTGAGCAAACGTCCAGCCCAGCTTATCCCACTTGTCTCGCTCGTAAGGAGGGAACTTTGGAAAGTCCATCATTTTGACATGGGGCAAGCCAAAAATGGTTTTCCAGAGTTTACCATTTCCTGCCTGTTGGGTTTCCAGCACGTTGCCAAACTCCCGCCATTGCCGCTCTGTTGCCAAGTGCAAGTTACGAACAAAGACATGGATGACTCGCCCTTCGGGATATGTGGCATAGTCCTCCAGCGATCGCTCAAATAACTCCAATGTCTGCTGGCTGGGATTGCACAGGAACCATTTGACCAGGCGCACAGGTTCGCCCTCTTCTAAACTCATGCCACCGCCACTTGTGAGATTGAGTTCCAGCACACCATTGCTTTTGAACCAGTCGTAGACAAACTGATGTGCTCCGGCAGGCAGGTTAACCAGGGGAATCAAATGCTGCTCAACGCTGCTCCACACCTTGTCCAAATCCTGGTACTCAATCTCGCTCAAGACCAGTTCAATAGCATCGTTGTAGAACTTTTTGACATTGTAATTGTGCGCGTCATCCGCATCAAACAGTTGAATGGGATAATTGTGAGTCTGGCAATAATGCGCCATCGTACAGGTGAACAAGGATTTGCCGCGTCCACCGCCAGAGCCATCGACAATATGAATTGTGGGTTGCATGGTTGCCTCCAAATCAAATAGGTTGCAGTTGTGGGTGAACCGAGCAGAAATACTGAAACAGTGCCCAAACGTCTGAAAGCCGGTGTCCCAAACCATTAGTGTCAATTGCTTCTGGTATTTCTACATCAGCATGAAAGGAAAGGTGCTGACCAAAGTACTTCACTAAATCCGTGGCAATCAAGTTGGTAGTGCCGCCAGCAAACACCCACTCATCGGCACTGTTGGGCATCACTTCTTGGAGCCAGGAGGTGATGGTGCGAATGTAATCAGCTCGTGCTTGCCGAGCGATCTCTACGAGATGTTTGGCTTCCTCTGTTCGGTTGGACGGCTGTTTTGAGCGGGCGATCGCCATGAACGGTTCCTCACTTTGCATCTTGCTGGCAATCCACTCCACGATCGCTGAGAGCAGCCGATCAACATCTTGCCCACTGCTACGTTGCTCAATCTGCTCCAGGCAGCGAATGAAACCCAGGTTGGAGGATTTGAAAACGGTCAAGGCTCCATGTTCAAAAGTAATCACGCTAGCATTGCGGTGTCCCAGCATGGCGATCGCGATTCGTTGAGTCGAAAACTTGTCTTTGTGGGAGTTGGCATAGCGAATGGCAATCCCTGCTCCTTCAGGCTGACAGTCAAACTGCTCAAGCTTCACCTTCAATCCACCACTGGGAGTTTCAAAGCGAGTCAGAGCAGAACGGAGTTGTTTCTCAAAGCGAGATCGATCCTCGTATTCATTGGGTGGTAGTAGACAGGAAAGTGATAGGTGAAATTCATTCGGAAACTGTAGTTGCTGCTGGATCACCCAGATGGCTGCTAGCGTTTTGTAGAGGGCACGCTCAAACTTGGGTTGATTCAATCCGGCATGGGCATGGAATCGTTTGGCGAAAGTTCCCACTGCCCAGTAATCATCAGCCAACTTTACCCAGGCACTATGTTCTGGGGCAGGGGTGAATAATTGAGTGATCTGGAATTGCTCCAAACTGGTAGGCGAAATCTGAGCCGCTTCAGGAGCCATGACCAGACTGGTGGGATCTGAGATCTTACTCAAAGTGGCATAAATTGCTTTGGTAGATGAGCCGCCAAAGTAGATCGCAACAACAAGGTGACTTGACTGAAGTTTAGTCGTTGGCATGAAATCGTTCCACTATTTGGGTTTGCTGAAGTTTGCATTGCTAAACGGGTTGAAGAGTTTATCAGGCAGAGTCGCCGCTTGAACGACATCTTCTTTGTTTGCAGTTGAGGCTTGATGGAATGTTGTAAGTGATGTGTGAATCTGAAGTGAGGTCGGAAGTTGGGTGTTCAACCGGGAAGTAATTAGAGCCGATTGAGCCATTAATGCAGAGACCGCCTGACAACCGTAGATGTGTAACTCTTCCGGTGATATAGCAGACGCGATCGACGGTTCCATGAGCGACAGCGGCAGATAGAAAGCAGTGGCTGCATCCAGCAAAAAATCACTAATGGTGTGATACGGATGCTCCTTCAGATACCTCAATAAATGAGCGTAAACGGAAGTTGCTGGAACCCGCAGGCGACAAGATAATTCTGCCAATTCGGAGGAAGATGTCATAGCAGATTGTGACCAATGACATTGCTTACCGTACCGAGTACCTGTGGCAGATCGCCTCTGAAGGATGGACAGGAAAAATCTCCCATTCAAAAGCGGAGGAATGACTAGCACTTAAAGATCTCTAGCCAATTGGGTGATGATCAATGCTCGACATAGATCGACATAGATTCAGCACCCGCCCACCTCCCCAACGCAAAAGGAATTTGGAATAGCGACGCTGTCGCGGTAGGGGTGAGCAAACGCTGCTCAAGCGAAGGGAGCGACCACGGGTCGTGCCAATCGTGAGCAATGGCTCAACCTGACCAACCTGAAAGCAACAAGGAGAATCAACATGGCTCAGACCACTCGCGTGAACTTGATTGATGCTGCCACCGAACACCTCAACGGTGAAGTGCAAGTCCGCATGGTACTTAACACCCTGCGAGAATTGACCGGACACGCCCTTGAAATCAAAGCGTCCAGCCAGGGTAAGGACTTTGACTGGAAGAAGTTCAAGGTGCTGTTTGAACGGCAGTACGGCAAGCTCGATTTGGACGAGTTGATGGTTGAAGCAGCGAAGTTCGGCTTCACTTCGGTTGAAGAAGTACGGGCAGAGCGCCAGAAGCAACTGGCAACGTTTTACAAACGCCAGAATGCCTACAAAGCAGCCGTTGCTCGCAACGATGAACTGGCAGAGCTAACCGCTTAAGCCAGTAGTCCCCATTCCTACTCAGGGATGGGGCTACTTTTTGCCCACCCACCCCACCCGCTTTGTGTAAGGTGAAGGAGTAGTGCCTCTGTTCTGATTTGTGACGTGGTGGTTTGCGGCGAATAGCGGCGATCGCCTTCAAACTGCCTCACAGTGGCGCTTTTCTTTAATCACCTATTAAAAATGGTTGTCAACAATAGGTAATGCTTGATACCGTTTAAGATGCTATGTGCATCAGAATGCGGCAATACGCCACTGGATTACGCCGCAAACTGCCCTCTGAAAAACATTGCAAGCTATGTCGGTGTACGGACAATTTGTTCTAAGAGAATAGACACAGGTGTTGAAGGCGATCTGGGGTGAAGTTGGGCAAAGGCAAAGGGGTAAAGGTTATCGCTGGAAGTAAGGGCGATTCTCCTACGGAGACGCTACGCGAACGCGATAAGCTGTAACATCGACTAAACTAGAATCATCTAAATCGTTCAACAGCCCATTGGTACTCGCGATGCAAATTTCTCTGACTCCTGAGCTAACGGCAATCATCGAACGGCAAATTGCTTCCGGTGCTTATGGTAGCCCTGATGAGGTTGTTGCAGCGGCGTTATTGCAATTTGATGAGCTAATTGACCCAGCACTTGAAGCACAGGTAGATGAAGAGAACGATCGTCGCTGGCAGAAGTTTCAGGCAACAGGTCATGCTGTCTCCCATGAAAAAGTAAGAGAGTGGGCTTACAGCCTGAATACAGACAATCCCTTGCCATGTCCGCAATAGTCTGGTTGCCAGAAGCCCTTGATGATCTCAACCGGGTCTATACTTTCCTAGAATCTAAAAATCCCGATGCTGCCGCTCGTGCGGTTCAGGCAATTTTTGAGGCAGCTGATAGTTTGGCAGAAAATCCTCTCCGCTGTCCACAATTGAGAACAAACCCGAATCGGAGAAAACTGCGAGTATTTTGGGGTAAACGTGGGTATTTGATTTATTTTGAAATTCAAGACGATACTGTATACATTCTTCAGATCTGGCAAGGCTTGGAGGATAGACCAACCTGATTCGCTCTGGGGGATTTTTGTAGTAATGGGCAGTGCATGAAGTAGGGAAGTGATGGTTTCACTCTCTCCAATAGCAAAGGCTGTCGGTTCTGCTACCGCGATGGTCATGGCAACGAGTTACCCACTATGCCATGACAGACCAACTCAAACTTTTCAGCATTGCTGACCCAACAACAGACGAGCGTGAAAGGCTTGCCCAAACCATCAGCAGAATGAAGGCAATGGTTTCAGTACTGGAGCCAACCCCGACGGCTTTTATGGAAATCTGTCTGCTGCTGCTCCAGGTTAAAGCTGACCATCTTCACTACTTTAAAGGTCCGATCGTAGTTGGTAAGAGTGCCTGGGCAGATATGCTTCCTGATTGGCTATTGCGGGCTGTTAGGCAGGAGCGGTTTGAGCAAATCCTGGATGAATTTGAACAAGGCACAATCACAGAGCAAGTGACTCCGGCTGAAATTGTTTGCGCCTTGCAACCGTTGACCTTGGAAGCACCGCTACATCGAGATTATGCGGATTTAGTGCTGTGGGCGTTTGACCAAGTGCTACAACACCACAATCGAGTACCAGCGGGGTACGGTTCATTTTTTGAGATGAATGGCGACCCACCGATTCCCTTTAAACGAATTGAACGAACTTACCGAGAACTGGGAATGGACATTCGGAGAAAAGTGGTCAGGTATGCACCCAGGCATCGCCAAAAGGACGCTGTGCCAGAACCTACTGTATCAGAGCAGGTCCCCGGTACGATGCAGGTTAGCCTGTTTGACTAACAAAGCCTTTCCATCAGCGGATGTAACTGCCTGAAAGTATTTTTGTCACCCATCGGGAGGGATAATTTTTTCCGGTCATTTGGGAGAGGCGATATGAGGCGGCGAGTGGCAACACTTGAGACATCGAACGATTAGGAAGCCGTTATGCTCACTGAAATAATTCGCTTGATAATCACTTTGAACAAAGCCAAATGTCAAAGTCTGCGAAACGTTACGACCGCATTGAGTTTCGAGCCAGTGATGAAGATCGGGAATTAGCAGAGCAATTAGCAGCCCAGTATGACCTGTCGGTGAGTGACCTCATCCGAGTGTTGTTGAAGCAAGCAGCTCAGCGATCGCTTCCCTTCTCTGACCATCCACGATCGCTCTCAAAGGCGAAGCTTCTGCAACTGGCTGATCTCTACCGACAACTTGGCGCAATTCATACGGTGCTCGATCAGGTTAGAACATCAAATAAAGTGTGCCAGCCAGAAGCTTCAGTAGTTGTGAGTGTAACCCTGATTGACGAGTTGGATGAGTTGGTCAAGCAAATCCAGAGTTTAGTCGTCCAGATTGATGGTTGAAGGAGAATTATTGAGGAACGACAGGTCAGAACGACGCTTGATGCAATTGAGCCGAGTTGCAGCCACCTCAGTAATTTTCTAACTCATCAACTGATCGCGTAGTGACACAGTCTTAAAATACTGTTTTGATGATTGGTAAGCAGTTCAAAGGAAAAGCGTTTTACCCAGTGCTGGCATATGCATTGGGAAAGCAAGGAGCGAAGTTGATTGGCAGTAACATGGCAAATTCACAACCCGCTGGTTTAGCTCAAGAATTTGATTTTTTCAGACGGCTGAATCCAGCAGTCGATCGCTGCATGTATCATGCATCCCTCAGCTTACCTCCGCCAGAGCAGATGAAGGATACAGCTTGGCATACCCTTGCACACAAGTATTTGAAACAAATGGGTTTTGATGATAACCAGTATGTGGTTGTGCGGCATTGCGATCGTGCCCATGATCATGTTCACATTATTGCCAGTCGTATCAAGCTGAATGGCTCCTGTGTTTCGGATAGTTGGGATCACCTTCGTATTCAGACAGTTTTGAGAGAGTTAGAACAAGAGTTTAATTTGATTCCAGTTGAATCTGCTTGGGAGAGGAAAAAGAGGCAATATCCAGAGCTAATCCTACCCAGCATTAATGAAGAAAATAATCACCAAAGACTTTCTATTCCACATGAACAAATCCGTCAGTTGGAATTGTGATGCCTACCGCCGAGAGAGCGTGAAACATTGGTATTCCATCTATGGTTTCACCTAACTCCCAACCGATTGATGCACTTGATCCTCGATCTCGTAATCAATTAATTCAGTCCTATGCCAGAGTGCTCTACTCGAAACTATGGCGATCACCGATAGCAGCTCAACGAACCCTCAAACAGGAATGGCAGGGTACACTCGCTGTTGTTCAGGCGCGATTTCCCAATCTTGAGCTGACACAGCCGGAAGTGCTGAAAAATCTGGAGCAACGTGCCCACGGGTGGTGGACAGTTAAAGGAGTTAAGGGCAAAGATATCGATTGGTGAAACGACCTCGAATTTCTCAGGAGCGATCGCCATGAGCAAACAAAGCATCAAGCCAATCCCGTCTCGGCGGCAGCCTTCAACCTGTCCACACTGCGGGAGTGACAGAATTAAAAGCGCTGACAGAGTTTATGAGGAGGGCACCTATCAAGTGGCCCACAGTGGATATTCACTCGGTACTGGAAGGTATCGTGGTACTTCTACTGCCCAGAGTGGCTTGGCGCAGCGTGCAGCCCGACCGACAGCACCCACCATGTCAGCAATTCCAATCGCACTCTGGATTGTTTTTTGGTTTCCAGGAGTAGTGTGGGAATTGTTTTACTGTCTGACAGGTGGCATGAGTCAGCAAGCATTTGTGGCATCATCCGTGCAGAAATTTTTGATCATGGCGCTCGGGAGTCTGAGTATTTGGTGGTTGCAAAAAATTGCTTATGATCGTGCCTACAACCGTTACTGGAAAAAGCTTGGTGTCTGGACAAGTACCTACTTTTGCTTAGACTGTGGTGAAAGCCATATCAGGGAATAATTTTTAAAGAGCCGCTACCGCGACCCTGTGTCCTGACCTTCATGGTATGCGTTATGGGCACCGCAACGAATCAGACTTCCATCCAACTTTCTATTTCAGGAGAGTTGATTGATGAGGCTGCTGGAAAGCTTCAGCAGTTCTTCGCGCAGCAGGATGATACAGTCTACGACCTCACGGTTCTCCGACAAGCTATCACCGTGTGGCTCGAACTCTCAGTTGAGCAACTTATACAAGAAGCAGATTGGCATTGCCGTACAGGAATTGCTCAATACGCCTTCAACCGGGATGGCTTTGAAATTGCTCTTCAGAAACATCAAAAAGTAGCCATGCAGCAATGCAACTGCTTCTAGCTATCACTATTACCGGGGGTGCTTTTTCAAAAGGCTATGACTGTGAATTTAGCTTCACCTCAACCTATTCGTTTGGATCGTACAAAACTTCGACAGACTACGGTTCGATTTTTGCGTCGTATTGGGTTTCGTCCTGGGAATCGGATTTGGCTGCGGATTTCCTGGGATTTGCCCATTCAGTTAATTCCTCCCAAGTGGGCTTCCTACCAGAAAGGGAACAAGCAAATCTACCAGCACTACATATTTTGTGGCAAGGTGACGAAACGGGGTTTCACGTTGTGCGCCTGCTTGCATAATGGACGAGATGCAGCAGGCAACACTCGCTGGAAAGTGAGCCGTCGTCGTTACCGAGATGGCTGGAAAGTTGCTTTCAAATTTTCATGGTTGGGCGCAACAGTTTGCTTCTATCCGAACCAACCAGAGCAAGGCATTAGTAACGATCATGTTAAGTATTGCAACTGTCTTTTTTATGAAATTGACGACCAATTGCTCACGGATCAGCAATTAGCTCTGAAGCGCTTGCAACATCAGATAGGTCTGCATCCCACCGCTGTTGTTTACACAGGCGGTAAATCATTGCATGTCTATATTCGCTGCCAACAATCATTAACCCTTGAACAATGGTTGAGGCTCAATCGCAAACTGACCATTTTTCAGAATGCTGACCCTGCGATTTGTAACCCAGCACGATCAATGCGGCTGGCAGGTATGGTGCGCCGCAAAGTGGTGGATGGCAAGTTGGGACCGCCCATTCTAATCACACTGGAAGAAGAGAGCGATCACCAATACAGCCCAGAGGAGTTGGAAACCGCACTCGATGCAACTGGTTTATTTCCCTATGACTTACCTGAGCAACGGTGGCGAAAGTGGGTGCGGCTCATGCGGCGATCGAAAACCGATGAAACCGTTGACCCACTCTCTGCTCTGCTTGATCCACCTATATCACCCTCCCGATCGAATCGACTGCAACCTCTGAAACGGTCAGGACAGGTGGGGCGCAACCCACGACCTATCAAGCTGCCCCAGCGACGCGGCAGCGGCGCAGCCATTCCGCTGTTGATTTGCCTGACTCACGATGATCAATATTTGTTGAAGTGGGGCGAAGGGGAAGGCAACCGCAATAGTGCAGGATACAAGTTGGCTCGTAATTTATTGGGCACAGCAAACCTGCTTGATGAGGAAGGGATTGCTTATTATCCTGATCCACAGCGATTATTTCAACGCTACTGCGATCGCTGCACTCCAACACTCGATTCCGATGAAGCTGATGCAATTTGGCAGAGTGCAAACAAAACTCCTGCTTATGCCAGTCGAACGTTGGACTCGATCGCCCTCAGCATTCAGCATTGGCGAACATTGAACCAATCTCGAAAGCCTTATAAGAAAACTCTTCTGCGAGACTACCAACAGTGAGTTGTTGCAGAATCTCCAAGTGGAAGTTCGAGAGAAATATCAAGGTTTGTCTCTTCTGGCTTAACTGTCAAATTGATTAAAACGGGCTAGTTATGCAAGTTTAGGGTGCACAATATTGTTCTTCTTATGAACTTAAAAGCTACTATTGCACCCTAAACTGCTACCGCCGCGTAAAGAGGGCAAACAACATCCCTCCCGTATGATAACAGCAAATTTTCTTCTACATGAGGCAGGTATACAGCCATCAATTTTTCCAAAACTTCATAAGCTAGGAATTTACACCTTGCTTGACTTGCTGCACTACTACCCACGCAATCACGTCACTTATCATCGTGTTACCATTCCAGAAGCAAAGGTTGGAGACTGCGTTATCATTGCTGGCACAATTCAGCAGCATCGTATCTTTACGGCGAAAAATGGCAAGCTAACAGTACGGAATTGGACGATTACTGATGAATCTGAGAATGCGATTCGAGCAACTGAATTCCATCATGGCTCCAGTTATCAATCTCAGCGGTGGCGAACAGAGCAACACCGTTTTTATCGTGTAGGTAGAAGCGTCATCATCACTGGAAAAGTCAGGCAAAATGACTATACTGGAGAGCTAACGATTGATGTTATAGAGATGAAAGTTACTGACTTAGCTGGAAAGCTTCCAACAGTCAGAGACGACATGATTCAACCAATTTATGCCCTCACCAAAGGTTTAGATGCAAAGGTATTAAACGATTGCATTCAAACGGCGTTGAATTTTACAGAAATACCCGATCCACTGCCCAGAAAGATGAGGCAGCATTATGATTTGATGGAACTCCGAGAAGCAATTGCCCATATCCATTTTCCACCTAATCGGCAAGCTCTAATTGCTGCTCGTCATCGTTTAGTCTTCGATGAATTTCTCTATCTGCAACTGAGTTTGCTGAAGCGAAAATCAGATCTACAGCGAGTTCGACTAGAAACTCCAACTACTCAAAGTACACTGCTGAAACGGTTCTATGATGTCCTGCCATTCAAACTGACAGAGGCACAACAGCGAATCATTAGCGAAATTTTAGATGACTTGGCAAAGTCCCAACCGATGAATCGATTGGTTCAAGGAGATGTGGGTTCTGGAAAGACAGTAGTGGCTGTCGCAGCGATGCTGTCCGTCATTCAGTCTGGGTACCAAGCTGCGTTGATGGCTCCTACTGAAGTGCTTGCAGAGCAGCATTTTCAAAAGATAAACGACTGGTTTAAATCCCTCAAACTGTCTGTAGCACTACTGACAAGTTCGACTCCTACTGTCCAGCGTCGAACTATTCATGCGAATCTCCGCTCTGGACAATTGTCGTTGTTGATTGGTACTCATACCTTGATCCAGCAAACCGTCCAATTTCATCATCTTGGATTAATCGTGATCGATGAGCAGCATCGCTTTGGAGTGCAGCAACGACTCAAATTACAGCAGAAAGGTGATCATCCCCATGTGTTAAGCATGACTGCGACTCCTATCCCTCGCACACTTGCACTGACATTGCATGGGGACTTGGATATCAGCCAGGTTGATGAATTGCCGCCCGGTCGTAAGCCTATTGTAACCAAAGTGCTGACTGAGAAGCAGCGATATAAAATGGAGGAAGTGATAACACTAAATTTAGCATTGAATCGGCAAGTATATGTGATTTTGCCGTTGGTTGAGAGGTCTAACAAATTAGACCTGCAATCAGCGATCGCAGCCCATCAAGCCTACCAACAACAATTTAGCAAATATCGAGTTGGGCTACTGCATGGACGCATGAGTGCTGAAGAAAAGCAAACCGCGATCGCCCAGTTTCGTGACAATCAAACCCAAATTCTCGTCTCCACCACTGTTGTTGAAGTTGGTGTCGATGTCCCGAATGCCACGGTAATTGTGATTGAACATGCAGAGCGTTTTGGCTTGTCTCAGCTCCACCAGCTCCGGGGGCGTGTCGGTCGAGGTAGTGCCCAATCCTACTGCTTGCTGATAAATACCTCTACCTCCAACGAAGCCAAGGATCGGCTCAAAACTTTAGAAGAGACTCAAGATGGATTTATGATTGCTGAAGTGGATATGCAACTACGTGGAGCCGGAGAAGTGCTGGGCACTGCTCAAGTAGGTTTACCCAAATTTGCGCTAGCGGACTTGGTCCAAGATGCTGAAGTGCTAGAGCAAGCAAGAAAAGCGGCTGAAGTGATAATTCAAAGGAGCAATCGCCTACGATGCTGGAATGATTTGATTGCAGAAATGAAACGACGTAACCGTCACAATATAGATGACAGTTGTACTCTCAATTGATACTTAGAATACAGCAGGTGATCGCCCCATCCTAGACCTTTCTATAGCCCCTTAAATTAAGCTGAGTTGCTCTGTCTTTGACGCTGCCTCAGACTGCTTCTCCTCCCATTCTTAAGGTCGAAGTCAAGCTCTACTAACTCTGCCTCCTTACCACTGAAGCAATGCTTATGGAGAGACTTGCCAACTTGAGGCATTCAAAGATTCCCCAGAGCTACTGTTAGTTTGAACCAGGATAAACTGATTTCGCAAGCATCATGCCCTCCACAAAAACTGGATCAGAAGATTATCCAACCCATTTAACTGTTGCTTGAGGATGAAGGGGTTTTGGGGAGTGAGAATTATCTTGTGTGAGAGGACATTTTTAATGGTAAACGAACGCTAAATATGGTGCCTTCACCTAACTCGCTTTGAACTTTGATATAACCTTGGTGTGCTTCGACAATTGCCTTTGCAATTGCCAATCCTAACCCAGACCCACCTGTATGACGAGAGCGATCGCTGTTTATCCGGTAGAAGCGATCGAAAATGCGTGGTTGTTCTTCAAAAGCAATACCTATGCCTGTATCATGAACGTGAATTAATGCCTGATGATCACTGCGTTCCAGCATCACTGTTACCTTGCCCTCCTTGGGAGTGTATTGAATGGCGTTTATCACTAAATTAGTTACCAAGCGATAAAGCTGTTCTTCATTACCTACAACAAATAGAGGTTGATGAACACGAATATCAGTTCCTAATTGGATCTCAGCGGCAATTGCAAAATCCTCAAATTCTTCTACAACATCACTGATCAAGTCATTCAAACAGCAGGACTGTTGCTTAGGCGCTAGTTTTTGTGAATCCATACGCGAAAGCAGCAGTAAATCCTGAACTAGTCGGGAGAGACGATGATTCTGCCGCTGAATGGTTTGAAGGGTGCTACGAGCCTCCAATTCAGGTAAACTGTCCATATCCAAAGCATCCTCAACTGTTGCTCTAGTAGCGGCTAGGGGCGTTCGCAGTTCATGAGCAGCATCCGCCGTAAACTGTTGCATTTGTTGATAGGAGCGGTAGACGGGCCGCATTGCCAGCCCTGCCAACCACCAACTAGCACCACTTACTAGTAGCATTGCAACCGGGAACCCTAACAACAAAGTAAGCTGCGTGTTCTCCACATGCTGCTCAAATTCTGCTAGCGATCGCCCAACCTGCATATATCCCCAAGGGGTTTGATCCGCTGTCTTCAACAACAACGAAATTTGATGGTAGCTGCTACCATTGCGGTCTTGTAGGGTCTGCCAAAGCTCCGAGTCTCTTCGGAAAGGAAGAGACTCAGGTGGTTGTCCCACTGTAGCAACTACGCGACCGGAGAGATCCAAGAAGCGTGCATAGTAGCCAACTTGCTGAACCATTCCTAATATATGTCGCTCAGGAACTTTAAGTGTCTTTTGACAGTTTGTCCCTGCCAAACACAGTCCTGGTAATAATTGCTCAACCTCTGGCTCAATTCGCCCTGGTTGGCTTAATTTCGGTTCCAGCCCGTCATGCAACGTTCTTGCGATTGACCCAAGTTCTCGATGCAGAGCTTGCCAATCGCCATGAACCATCAGTTGGTAAAAGCAAAGTTCAGATAGCCCTAGAATCAAACCCATGACTCCTGCATACAAGCCTGCCAGTCGCCAGCGAGTTCTAAAAAAGAGCTTATTTTGATTCATAGGGAACGTTAAGTCGGTACCCAAGACCATGAAGGGTTTCAATTAAATTATCGTAGCCATATTCGGCTAGCTTACGCCTCAACAATCGAATCTGTGCAGCAACGACATTACTGGTTGGCTCTGTCCGCACTTCCCAAATCTGATTCAACAAGCGATCGCGCGTAATGATTTGCTCTGGATGCTGCATAAAGAACTCCATAATTTGAAATTCTTTAGCGGTCAACAGAATGGGTTCTTCAGGCTTTTTAGAATGGAGGATGGAAAGGGTTGAAGTACTGGAATCTAGAACAAGATTGCCAGCTTGCAGTTGACGGGTTTGAAGCTGGGGTGAGCGTCGTTGAAGCGCTCGGATTCGTGCCTTGAGTTCTTCCATGCCAAAGGGTTTTACCAAGTAATCATCGGCTCCTGCATCCAATCCTGTCACTCGATCTTCAATGCGATCTTTCGCTGTAAGCATTAAAATGGGCAAATGGCGATTTCTTGCTCGCAGCCGTTTGCACAACTCTAAACCAGATAATCCTGGCAGCATCCAGTCAAAAACCGCAACGGCATACTCAATCTGTGGGCTGTCTAAGTAGTTCCAGGCTTCATTTCCATCCTGTACCCAGTCCACCAAATACCGTTCACGGCTCAAGCTACGCTGAATGGCTTTGCCAAGATCTGGTTCATCCTCGACTAGAAGAATCCGCATGGAGGTCTCCTCATCTCTGCCATTTATACACTCACTGCTGCTAATTAGTTTCAAAATGGCATTGAACCTACTTGTAGGTTTGAATTCGAGCCGAACCGAGTGGAATGTCTGCGTTTAAGCCAATATACCTGCTAGAAGTTGGAAAGAGCCAAACCCGTCCCAAACGACCTGTACCAGAAGTACTCACACCCTTTATATCAAGCTCTAATGTTGTACCTGGAGGGACAGGTTGAGTGAAGGCGATCGTTGCCGATGTACCGTTAAACGAGACTGCTGTGTCAACTTTCTTTCCAGTCTGATCGGTTACCTCAATCTCTCTGCGAATCTTAACTTGTTTCGGTATATCAATTGCAAGTTGTGAAAGGGAATAGCCTGAAACGGCAATACCAACATGGAAAGTTGCATTCTGCACACGAGCATTTTTAGGGTAGGCAGTGCTATGGATGATGTAAGAAACTTTAGCATCACTGGGTGCTCCTACTGCCTGCATAACAGGAATAGCAGCTATAAATATTAGAGTCGTTGCCGCAGCGTGGATTAACACTTTCATCTGAATTCTCCTGAACAACCTGTCAAAGATTCTCTATTTAAAAGCTTGACAGCTTAGGATGAAATTAGAATGAAATTTGCACCGATAATCCCACCCCTAGTCCAAATCATACATTTTGACATCGTGAAATGGAATGAAGATGAAATTTAAGCCAAGATGGAATTCAGTCTTGATTCATTGATGTATTCGCTGTGTGTGATCTGAGCCTAATTTATCTATAGGATAAAAATCGAAGCTTCGTTGGACTATTCTTTAAGCTGATTGACAAAATATTGTATTAATTTAAGCGTGATTGGTAACAACATTCCTTCTCGCACAATGACGATTGTGTCCGCAGAAAAGCTCGTAGTTAGCTAGAACAATAAAGCTCCCCTTCTAAGTGAAGAAGGGGATGTGGTTAATTTGCCTGTACCAAGGTTCAGTTATTAGATGACAGTACTGCCGTTTAAGGTGTACTGAATGCTCTGTAGGCAGAGTTCTAGATTATGACATAGAGCCGTCCGAACTAGGAGGGTTAAACCTCACCACTCCTAAGGGGATCTCCGTGTTTAAACCCTCTAGCTTGCTGGAAACCGTGAAGAGCCAAGTTTGTGAATACCCAGGAAGCCTAATCTCTTTCATGTCAATCTCTAAGATTGTTTCTGGTGCAACAGGTTGAGCGAGTGAGACGATTGCTTTCCCGCCTTCCAAAGAAACGGTTGCATCCAATTTCTTACCGGATTGGTCTGTCATCTCGATAGATTTGCTCAAGCGAATCCCTTCAGGAGGATTAATCACAAGCTGTGACAGCGATCGCCCAGCCACATGAACAGTGAAATAGAAATGAGCAGACTGGTAGCGATTACTGTTAGGGTTAATTGCGCTGCGAACAGTATGTGGTACCCTAGCATCACCTGGAACTCCAGTTGCCCAAGCAGGCGAAACTGAAGTAATAGATGCAAAAGTGAGAGCAGCAGCGTAAATTAGCTTCTTCATCGAAGTCTTCCTCTGTTGAAATCAGCATTTGAATTAGAAGAGTATATTTGATTAACTCCTCTAATCGTGGTTTAAGTTAGTAAATGAATTGGATGACAACAGCAATTTTGTGGCTTTGCCACGTATTATTTACTGAAAATCTTTGGGAGTTTCTATGAAACATCCCTCTATCCTTAGTTTAAAGAGTAGTTATGAATTCTGGGTGAAATCAGCTATGAAAACGCTGTTCCGCTTCAATGATTCTGACAGCGATCTATTTTTGTACAATATAGTGTCTTGGATTTTGCCGTGTATCTTTTATCAAGCTATACTCTAAATAGTGCTTTATTCTTAAAAGTTGTGCGACAGTTACTTCTATTAACACAATGTTGTTTCATTTTTAGTTGAATCTCTGTTATAGAAATTCTAAAAATACCGCTTCTATAATAGTTTCTAATGAAATGCCAACAGGTAACGCGCCCATGATTTTTTTCAGAAAAAAGGAGGCATATTTTGTGCCTCCTAAATTGGATGTGAGTCTTTAAGTTGTAGCCGATTCAAACATTGCAAATTTCAAACGAAACTTGTTAGAACGAAAATGTTGTCCGAATTACACCAACGTACTGGGTGTCGTTATCATTTTGATGTTCAGGATTAAAGATAACGATCAATCCCGGAGTGATTGAGATGTTGTCATTGATGCGGTAACGGTACAATGCCTCCACATGGAGAGAAGTATCTCGATCTAATCGACGAGGTTGGTTTGCAGCTGAACGGAATTCGTTGTCTACTACTTTTGGCGGCATACCGACTATCACAGCACCTTGATTGCCCTTCTTGCCTAAATCAGGAAATACCAGGTAGGCATTCCAGTTCATAATCTTGGCTTCTAAATCATCAGCCGCTCCGCTTTGTCCACGGGCAAATGCATACCCAAACCACCCGCCCAGAGTAATCTTAGGAGTCAATCGCCAAAACGCTTGAGCACCAAAGCTATCTGTAACGGTTGCATTGTTACCAAATGGGCTAGTAGCAAAAGCACTTCCTGTACTGCCCGTTAGGTTAACTTCATTACCAGGATAGTAAGAGCGGGAGTAGCTCAACCCGATTTCAGAAGCCTGACTGGGGCGAAACACAATTTGACCTAGAAGATTGTTTTGCCCGTTAAACAATCCATTCTTCTGGCTGGGATTATTGCTATCGCGATCGCCGATGTAAGACCCTTGAATCGAAAATTGTTCACTCAGCTTGAAGTCAAAGTTGACTCCAGCAGATGCTGTTGAATTCGGGTTATTGTTACGATGAACAAGGGGATTGGCGCGACCGTAGCGGGAGATAGTACCTTGCCCAGAGCTTTGAAGAGGGTTTGTCAAACTGATTAAACTATCAAAGTACTCGTTCTGAACCGCACTGACTTGAATCCGCAGTTTATCTCCTATAGGGAATACATACCAGAGTCGATCAACGATAACTGAATTTGCCGGGTCTGTTGGACCGTCGTAGACCAGGCGAGTCATATTCGTGCCGGTAAAATTGCCAGCGAAGTTAGTAGTATTGTTTGCATTTAGACGAAGCCACAACCAATCTCTACCTGTAAAACTGGAAATTAAACCGAGACGTACTCGATTAGAAAAGATGGTTTCAGTTTGGTCGTCTTCAAGCCTGCCTGCATTTCCTGCATTGACACCGCTTAGAAACGTACCATTACCAGCGCGGATTGCTCGATCCCCAAACGTGTCAGCCAGGGAGAAGATGGCTTCTCCAACCAATTTGGTTGTTGTAGAGAACTGTTGCCGCTCAAGTGTCGCAGTACGAGCTTCTAGTGCATCCACCCGACCTCGTATTGTGGCAAGCTCAGCCGCAAATTCTTCTTGTAGTTTTTGCAGGGCTACCAAGTCCTCCTTCTTGACGAGGTCTGCGGTGCCTGCTGCAATCAATTCGTTGATACGATCAAGACAGGCATTCAGACCTGCCGCAAACTCATATCGACTGAGCGCTCGATTGCCACGATAGGTTCTATCAGGGTAACCCACAATACACCCGTATCGCTCTACTAACGATTGCAATGCTTGAAATGCCCAATCGGTAGGTTTGACATCTGATAGCTGAGATACCGAGGTTACCTGGGTCATCTCCTCTTCTTCTGCACCCTGCTTATAGTTGATGATGTCAGAGGAAGAAGCAGCTTGACTTTCGGTGAACTTTGTTTGCTCAGGTGTTACTTGATTTGGAATCGCCTCTACAGCAGTAGCACTGCCGGTGAATAGCAGGCTCATAGATAGAATAGGAGATGTAACCCAAAATAGGTTGTTGAAAGTTCTCTCTACCATACTTCCTCACACTAAAAATAGAACACAAGTGGAACTGCTTTTAGCAACTCGCTCCTAATCAAAAGATTCTCTTACTAATCAGAATCACAGACGGCGATGAAATACGGGTGAAAAGTTTGTGAAATCAGAATAAAATACTGGAATGCCTAAAATTGAATTAGCCTAAAAATCAATGAATTTTAGTAAGAACTGACAAGATTGCAACTATCTGGAATTCCATACGACCCACTTAATCTTGAGGTGTATCAAAACACTATCAATGCTTTCACACAATTTCATCTTGATTTAATTAAGATGTGCAAAACTATCAAATAGGTGGATCGCTTTATAAGAAGTATTACGGATGTTCTCAGAAAGTTCTTAAATTCTCCTCCAAGTGTTATCGAAGTCCAGTACCAGGGAGCAACTCTATGCGGCACGGACATCACAACCATCACGAGCAGCACTCTCCGCAGACAGAAGAATATGTCGGACATCATGAACATCAGCAACAGCTTGCTTCAGCTCGCGATGAGCGTGCAGGGCACGATAAACATGCAGGACATAGTCCGGAGATGTTCAAGCGGCGGTTTTTCATCTGTCTAGTGCTAACCATTCCAATCCTGTATTTTGAGCCAATGTTTCAGGAGTGGTTTCGCTACCAGGCAATTCAGTTTCCTGGCTCAACATGGATTGGTCCAATTCTAGCGATCATCATCTACTTCTATGGAGGTTGGGTTTTTCTGGTTGGTGCATGGCGTGAGCTGCACTCTAGAATTGGCATGATGACGCTAATTGCGTTAGCCATCACGGTTGCCTTTGTCTACAGTCTGGCGGTGTCATTCGGATTGAAGGGAATGCCCTTCTACTGGGAACTGGCAACACTGGTGGATGTGATGCTGCTAGGGCATTGGATTGAGATGGCATCGGTGCAAGGAGCCAGTCGAGCGTTAGAGCATCTAGCAGATCTGGTTCCTTCTATAGCACACAAGTTTGTAAACGGACGAACTGAAGATGTTTCTGTGAATGAGTTGAAGGAAGATGACTCAATTCTGATCCGTCCGGGAGAACAAATTCCGATCGATGGTGAAGTGGTAGAAGGTGCATCCAGCGTCAATGAAGCTTTTCTGACAGGAGAATCCCGCCCCGTTACGAAACAGGTCGGTGATGAAGTGGTAGCAGGTGCTGTCAATGGCGAGGGGGCACTCACTGTCAAAGTGACTCGTACTGGAGAGCAAACGACCCTCAGTCAAATTATGCGACTGGTTGAGGAAGCACAGTCATCTAGAAGCCGCTATCAGGCATTAGCAGACCAGCTTGCTTACTGGCTAACAATTATTGCTATTGCTGTTGGCACCCTTACCTTCGTTGTTTGGAGGGCAGTTAGCCCTGACCTGACCTTCGCCATTAACCGGGCAGTCACTGTGCTGGTCATCACCTGCCCCCATGCGTTGGGGCTGGCAATTCCATTGGTCATCGTGAATGCGACCGATCTCTCTGCTAAGCATGGTATTCTCGTTCGCAGCCGAGAAGCCTTTGAGCGTGCCCGAAACATTAAAGCGATCGCCTTTGATAAAACTGGAACACTCACGGAAGGTCGGTTTGGTGTCCAGCGAATTTACACTGATGGGATTGATGAAACTGAGGGGCTGGTGATCGCCGCTGCCCTAGAAGCACTTTCTGAGCATCCCTTAGCTCAAGCAATTGTTCAAGAAGCTGACCATCGCCAATTGCAGTTACCAAAAGCTGGCGATTTCCAGGCTATTCCAGGAAGTGGTGTGGAAGGACGGGTAAACAGTCAGCGTTATCGAGTTGGACGACCAGAATGGGCGAAAGAACTCAAGGTACAATTTCCAGAATCACTGCAACGAGGGCTGCAACAAGCTGAATCTCGTGGCGAAAGTGCAATCATTTTACTGGATGATCGTCAGGTGCTAGCCGTGTTTGGGTTAGCAGATCAGGTACGTGAACAAGCACGAGAAGCGGTTGAGAATCTGCGGAAGATGGATGTTGAGGTGGTCATGATCACCGGAGACGCAGAAGCGGTTGCGAGGACGGTTGCGAATGATCTAGGAATCGATCGTTACTATGCCCGTGTCCTACCTCAAGACAAAGCTTCCATTATTCGGCGACTGAAACAGGAGAAACCCACTGCATTTGTCGGTGATGGCATTAATGATGCCCCTGCTCTCACCGAGTCGGATTTAGGACTAGCGATCGGGGCGGGAACGAATGTCGCGATCGAGTCCGCCGACTTGGTATTGGTCAAGAGTAATCCACTCGACGCAACCTACGCCCTAAAGTTGGCGAAAGCAACCTACAACAAAATGATCCAGAATTTATTCTGGGCAACAGGTTATAATGTGATCGGAATTCCTCTAGCGGCTGGTATTGCTGCCCCATTCGGTATCCTGCTCTCGCCCGCAGTCGGAGCTTTGTTCATGAGCATTTCGACCGTGGTGGTGTCCATTAATGCTATTCTGCTGCGCCGAGTAAAGCTGGGATAGATAAGTTAAGCTTTTGTGTAACTTGTGAAGAATTAGTGGTTATACCGTTGACCTTAAGGGAATAATGGGTCAAAAGATTGCGCTGCGTGTATTCCTCTTCCAGAAGAGCCGTTGTAATCAATTTTTTAACCCACATCAGAAAATTGCTCCTATGACAGTTAGCTTGCAGAGCGTTATTCAGAAGTATAAAGGGGATTCAGAGTCAGTTTATAACACTTGGTTCATCAACAATGAGGAACGTCTCAAAGCATTCCGCTCTATTAGGCGTGGGGTTCTAAGCGTAATTGAGGACATCAAAGGCGGAACGTTTGGGAATGATTTCAAAGGTTCGTCTCTAGAATTTGTTCTGACTTGTATCACTGAGCAGAAGCAAGTTTTTGAGGGAGCCGCACACCCCTTTTACTGGAAACCAAAGCTGAGGATTCCAGATATTTATGAGAACGAGGCAAACAAAGTTGCTTTTGGTCAATTTCTGGAAAATTGCCTCAATGCAACAAAAGAAGAGCAACTGATTAAGGAAATTATCAAACTCGCTGGCAAAAATATTAAAGGGTTAGGTCCGGCAGTTGCCAGCATCCTTTATTTCTTGCACCCAACGCTGATTCCTCCATTTAATACTGCGATCGTTAATGGATTTAATCGTTTGTTTAATGAGAAGCAAAAATTGGGTTCCTGGGATAGCTACCTGAGGATGCGAGAGATTATTCTGCAAGTCAATCAGCAACACAAGAAGGATTTATCCAATGATCTTGGAGCGATCGCTGGGCTGTTGTTTGAAATTGGTTCAAACAAACTGATCATTGACGATCAGCAATTAATTGATGATGCAGACAGAGCTAAAGTTGAAAAGCTGCTCAGAAAGCGACATGCAGAAGTTTTATCTGAAGAGGAAGAAGAAGACTTGCACACTGAGATGCAATACCATCTGCTTAGAATCGGTCATTCCCTCGGTTACGATGTGATTGCCGCTCTGAACGATCGCTCTAAATCTCATCAAGGAGACAAGTTCTCATTTTTCTGTCTTCCCTGTCTCCCACCATTAGAAATTGACAAGGACACCTTTAACACCATCAATCTGATTGATGTCCTCTGGCTGGACAAAAGTGCAGGACAAATTATCAGTGCCTTTGAGGTCGAAAAGAGTACCTCTATCTATTCTGGAATTCTGCGACTGACAGATTTAGCAGTCTCGTTTCCCAATAACCTTAAAACGCTGTTTTTAGTCGTTCCAGATAAGCGTGAAAAGGAAGTTCTTTTGCAGCTCAAACGACCTGCTATTCAGCAGCATAAAACGTTAATTCAGTACATTCTCTTTTCTGATCTTCGTCAGCACTGTGATGCTATTTGTAAATTTGGTGAAGATCATGCTGTGATGGCAAAGATTGCGAAGACAGCATGACTCCTTTTCTGCATGAAGTTTAGCTGCCGTATTTACACAAATACACTGCCTCTCGATATTCAAAACTGTCCTCCCTAGCATCAGGAGGCAATACGCAGTAGCCCGGAATGTGCTGGGTTTGTGGCTGTTTAATAGCTGGTTTGTCTAGAGATCTTATTGCAGAAGAACCATTTTGGGTTTGTGGCACCGCATTGTTTTCAGAAGTGGGCTGCGTCGTTTGGTCAGGCGGTTGAGAAGAGGATGGTTGTGAAGCTTGAGGATGAACCCTTGCTACTAATGGCTCATTCCCAGGTTGAGCAAAGGCTTGTGGCACAGAAATTCCAGTAGTTAGCACTAAAGAAAATGCTGTCGCAGAAAGTAGAAGTTTCATCGAAGTTACCCCTCTCGAAGAATCAAAGTAGCTCTATAAATTAACCACCTATTACTAATATCTCAACTTCTAATGAAACAATGATGAAAACCATTAATGAATTACAAAAATAGTTAATTAATTCAAAAAAGCATTTGATAAAAATATTCTCCAGCTTCACATCATAGTTTTTGAAGCAATTAATCCATCCAATCGATAAAATTCTATAGGCTAGCTCGCATAGATTGGATTGAGCCGATATGTGCTACCCTGAGTAGTCTGGTTTTAGCTGAGGCTCAAAAGCGAGATGATGCAATTTGTAGCCAGCTTTGAATCATTTTTGTATTAAAGATAAGCAACATTATAAGCAAAAGATGAAGTTGCCAAGGTGCTAAGATTACACTCAAAATTAGATTGACAGTTGATGCGAAGTCAATGATTTCTGCAAGATCATCAACTGCTTTTTGTGAAAGATAAGCAGATATTAATCCAATTCCCAATGGGATGAGGAAAAGCAAGGACTCCAATATCACCATGAAACTAAAAACAAAAGCGTAAAGGAACCTCAAGTATGCAACTTGAGCAATTTATGAAAGAGCAAAACCTTTCTGATTACCTATACTTATTTTCATAGCTATAGATGAAGCTGGAGTGAAATCCATACTTAAAACTTAGAAAGAATCTCTGTTGCAATCAGAGATGCCTTATTCAGAAGGCATCTTAGAGTTTAAGGTGATTTAGTTGTTGGAAGATTGCTCACAGCACGTTGTAGAGCTGCTAGGGCACGGTTGTAGCTTAGAATTGCTCTTAATCGATTGACATCTGCGCGAGTTAAATCATTTTGGGCAGTAATTACATCGAGCTGAGTGCCAACTCCTTGTTGAAAGCGAAACCGAATGTTCTCCAAAACATTCTGAGCTTCTTTCAAGGCGGCAGATGCTGTTTGAATGCTGCGATCGCTTGCTTGAAGCGTTTTATAGGCTTGTTCTACCTGAAAGCGAACTTGATTACGAGTTTGGGCAAAGCGAGTTTCAGCGATCGCTCGGTTTGCTTCTTGCTGGTTCGCAGCAGCCCTCGCAGCCCCACCATCAAACATATTCCAACGTAGTCTAGCTCCAACCGCATATCCATCTAATGTACCAAAAGGTTCATTAAACTCGTTTAGGATCTGGTAACTAGCGAATAAGTTGATTTGGGGTCTGGTGTTCGCGATCTCTGCTTGTCGCTGTTGCTGTGCAATCGTTCGTTGTGCCAATTGCTGTTGCAACTCCACCCGATTTTGGTAGGCAAGGATAATACTTTCTTCCAGGGAGAGGTTCCATTTACCGGCTGGTTGAACGGGATCTGCTGTGCTGATGTCGGCTGCCTCTCCCAAGCTCAGTAATTGCACTAACTGCCGACGGGCAATCTCTTGTCGGTTTTGAGCATCGATCAGTTCCTGCTCTGTATTACTAAGCTGCACCCTGGCTCGACTGATGTCGATTCGAGTACCAATTCCACCCTCTTCTAATGCAATAGCATCTTGCAAACTGCGCTGATTATTAGTGATGGCTGCTTGAGCAATGCGGACTTCTTCTCCTGCCTGCTGCACATCATAGTAGGCATTGGTAATATCCAAGCGGATTTGCTCTTTCAGGCGCTCTACTTCCAACTGATCAACGCGCACCTGCTGCTGTGCCGCTCGAATTTGGGCGGGTCTCCTGCCAAAGGTGAAGAGGTCATAGCTGAGTTCTACCGTACCGCTTAAAACACCAGTAGGAGAAGAGTTCTCATTCAGGTATTTCAGATCATTCAACCTGTCTTGCGTAGTGCGCTCGTACCCTATCTCTGCCTCACTACTAAGGGTCGGGTACAGGGCAGCCTGTGCTTGTCTTAAGGCTGCCTGGCTGCGCTGCAATGTCAGTGCAGCCACTTGTAATTCTCGGTTATTCCGTTGGGCTAGGTCGATCGCCTGCTGTAAAGTAATTGCCTGAGTCTCCTGAAGTTTCACCTGATCAGGCTTTGTCGGTAGGAGTATAGGATTTGGATCAGGATCTAGTGGGTCGGATGGCTGAGTCGTTTGATCAGACGTTGGGCTGGTAGAGCGTTGAGTAGGATTGAGTTGTCTTTGAGCAGTTGCGAGGTCAACATTCACAAGACTGATGGCTGCTCCCACACTGATTACCACCGTGCAACGAAAAAATGACATCATCGATTCAGTCCCGTATTCTCCTCGCAACCCCATCAGATTTGGTTAAAGCGTTCTTGCCTCTAACCTGGAAACAGATAGGCACCATCTTTCAATGTAAATGAGTGTGATGAAATTAGGATGAAATTGCAATCTCACCCTGATAATCCTTTTGTTTGGCTTTTCCCAGCCCCCGTTGCAAAAATTCCACTGCCTTCACCCGAACTGCGAAAACTGGAGATGAAGGCAGTGGAAATCCGGTAGCTAAATCACTCAATAGTGTTATGGGCTTAATAGCAGTAAGGGTTCTACGAATAAAACTCATAACTTAGCTATCTTTTCTACTTCCTTGAGACACGGCTACTGTTTCGATTCCTGGTAATCAATCGATTAAGTCTGGTTACAACTCACAAAGATTTACTTGTTGGGTGAACAGTATTGCTAGGAACTGTTCTCTTGTCAGTGTTGGAAGTTGCTCCATCATTTGTCTGAGAGAGTGTGTGAAGACACATTGCTCGCGTGTTTCGCCAAACAACGTTCCGAATGTGGGTAGGGTAGTTTGGAATTGGTGGCGTTGCACGAACTGCATCACCTTTACAGGCGGCGGGTTTAGTCCCAGTTACGATTATTTCAGTTTCTGTAGCGGCGAAAACAGGTGATGCGAATACCAGCGCAAATGCAGCCGCAAAGATAAGCCTTTTCATTTAAGTTCTCCTCAGATCAGTAGCAAACTTGTACATGAGAATGATCAAGAACCGTATTTGCACTTTTGCATCGCTTCAAACGATTCCCTGACTGATCCTCCTGTTGTTCCGGTTTTGAAAACAGATGGGCAACTTCTTAGATCAGGCTTATTGAGGTCAGGACTCACACGAGTCACGTTAGTAGTCGCATCCGGGGATGTACTTTTGGGCTGCTCTACAGATGTTCCTGTGTAAGTTGATCGCTGTCCTTCTGAATTACACTTAGCCGTCAACTGCTCTCGAACAGCTCCTCCTGTTGTTGCTGGTCGAAACATTTGTTGACAAGCAACTGAGTCAGCGTCAGCAGCACTGGCAGTGGAGCCAATGGAAGCGATCGCCGAAGTAACAGAAATTGAGGAGACAACTGCAAACAGGAAAGCAGTTGCCTGGGTTAGCGTCTTCATGATAATTCTCCTAAAACTCTCAGTTTCACTAATGGCAAATGGCGCTGTTATCTCAAGCTCTCAACATTTGCTAAGGTCAATTAATTCAAGTGAATGAACTTCTAGAATCTAAGTTCTAGAAGGTATAGGAAGTGAACTTGAAGAACATTAACAAATGGCTTCAGTGCTCCCATTTCCAGCATGGCAGGCATAAATGAAACTAGGATGAAAATACACCTTGATTAATAAAATTTATTTTATACCGCAAATTACGCTTCTCTGAGGAGTAAGCTAAGTCTAAATCATTAAAATCAAACGATTTTTTGCCTATAGAATCGATTATAAAACGCAATGAAAAGCAATTAAGCTGGTAATTAAAAATTGATTTCAATGTTTAATAAAGGTAATATTGAATGAATTAACTTAAATATATCAAAAGAGCAGATTTGATAAGGAGTCTGCATAAAACTAAACTCACTCTCGAATCTGCTCTTAAATCTTAAATGGAATTGGTTGATTAATCAGCCGAGTTTTGCTTTAGCTGACATTGACCCAGAAATCAGCAATGACAATTTTGCCGTTGCGATTGAACTGTCCCCAGAGCTTATACTTCCCAGGCTTGGGAAATGCCGTCATAAACTCTACCTTTCCAGTGGGTGTTCCTCGCATAGCATGAGCATGAATGTAGTCCGCTCGTGTTAGGGGAGAGGATTGTTTGAGAATAACCAAGTGCCCTTGTTCGCCCAGATAGGGCTTCAGGTCTTGAATCGGTTGATTACTGGTAGCATCATTCAGGTCAAAGGTAAGTGTAACCTCTTGTCCGGCTTTAGGTGTAGGCTCAGAAAGCTTCAGGTTGACCTTGGTGGCATCAATCGTTTTGGCGGTATTGAGAGAAATCGCTGGAGTTGCTGTCGGAGTTCCAGGTACACTCGTTTGCAGCACAGCAACCTCTTCCTTCTTCCCAGCAGGTTTATAGTCTGCAAACAGCGCATAGTTGCCCGCTTTTGGAAGTTTGGTTTCCACTTCAAAGCGTCCGTTACCTTTATAGGTAGGGTGCAGATGTTGAAATACCTGTAGGTCGTTGCTGACGACAATTAAGTGCATCAGTTTTTCCTGAAAGGTATCAAACTGGGCGATCGCCTTCCCCTTGGAATCCTGCACATTCACCATGAACGTAACGGATTGATTGGGAGCAATCTGACTTGGAGCCGTCAATTTCACTTGAGCAGATTCTTTCATGCCAGACATATTATGACCCGGCATATTGGACATATCGTTACCTAACATGCCGTGGTCGTCCTTTGGCATGTTCATCTCACTCATTGGGTGTCCATGATGGGAACCAGGCATCGTGTCTGCTATAGCCGGTTGTGTACCTGGCGAATTTAGCACTTTAGCATTACGAGTGAGAGGTACCACAATTGCGGCACCCCCTGCTAATAAACCAATCAAGCTGTAAGTGAGGATCTTCTTGTTCATCATTGTTGGGTAACTACGAAGGATGAGCGGTTGCTCATTATGAAAGCTATTTCATCAATCAGGGAAGAACTAGAAGCAGCAAGAAAGCGTTGTCTTACTGCTTGAAGCTATACCGGGCATTGACTTTTTCGCCGTTAATCTCGGACAAAATAGCGACCTTGTAGTCCCCTGCGGCATCGCTGGGAAGTTTTGCAGTGTAGTGTTTGCCCTCAGTGTCATATTTCATGTCCAACGTTTTCTGGCTTCCATCGGGTAATTGAATCTGAGCGGTGACTTTAGCATTGGGAATGGCTTCATGGTTATCGCCTTTCTGCACAAACAGGTCCAAATGGGTTGCACCATCTTCCTTCTCAGGCATAAGTTCTAAATGGTAAGGACCTGATTCGACTACCATTCCCTTACCTGCTTGCATCCCATGCTCTTTTTCATCTGACATCCCTGATCCAGGTGTTGCTGGAGATGCAGCCGTTGTTGAACTGGCGGCAGGGCTGTTGGGAGCGGTTGCGGTTTGATTACCACCACTGCTGCAAGCTCCCAAAAAAAGAAGACCAAGACTGCCAGCAACAAGTAAGCCCGATTTGAGTGATTTCATGATGAGTACTACTCCTTATAGAAAACAATGAAAAGCTGAAAGGTCTGCTGAGTGCTTCAGAACAGGATACTGGTTAATATGACAACAGATTAAACAATCGGAGAAAGTGCATGGCAGGAGCAGTTTTTCGCAGAGAACTACTGAAGTTCAACCCAACTCTTTCCAGTTTTTGCCACCATCCTGAGACTGAAAAACAACATTGTTTTGGTTAACTGCATAAAAAAGTTGTGGATTACTGGGAGCTATCGCTAGATATAAGATAAGTCCACTCGTTCCAACTCCCCACTTCTCCCAGGTTTTACCCTCATCTAAACTACGATAAATTCCGGGTGCAGACTCAGAAGCTTGATAGGCATACACTACAGTTTTATTAACCTCTGTTTGCAGTGCCAGACCAACGACAGGCGCATTCTGAGTGGCAGGTAGAAGTGTCCAACGTTCGCCGCGATCTCGGCTTTCATACAATCCAGATCGAGTAACCGCATACACATGGTCAGCATTTTTGGGATCAACGACAAGGTTGAAAGGGTGGTCTTCTAAGCGCTCCATGCGGGTTGATTTCCAGGAATTACCACCATCGGTTGAAATCTGTAATCCTTCGGCTCCAGAAGCAGGATAGCCGTAAAACATGGCGGGATTGCTGGGGGCGATCGCTAGAGCATGAAAGTCAACTCCTGGCATTGACAGTTGTTTCCAACTCTTTGCCTGATCCTCCGTGACTTGAAACCCTAAATTACCGCCTGTATGAGGATGTCCGCTGGCATAGAAGCGATAAGGAGAAGATGGATCAGCCGTGAATCCCATATAATCTGCCCGCTCTTTTTCCGGCTGCATCCAAAGCCATTGTCCTGTTTCAGAGCGCTGTACAAGCCCGTTATGAGTTGCAATATAAAGAATATTGGGATTGCTGGGGTTTACGGCTAAACCATGAACATGATTATTCACCTGCCAGTCCTTTGCGGATTCCTGCAAAGAATTGATGACAGAAGCATTTTGAGCCATATTTGTCTCGCTCGTTTTAGCAGTTTGCTGTACAGACTGAACACAGACTGCTAAAACTGCAACTAGCCCAAAGATGGCTGCAAGTAGAACCTTTCCATTCATTTTCATTTTTGTCATGACCATTTGTTCTGACAAGAGCCGTCGTCTTTGAGCTAGCCTGTACTCCTTTAAGATACGCTTGAGCTTAAGTTAAATTAATCTTTAAGCTACTGCATTCCCAAAAATCCGCTGTAACTATTTGGATGGTGAAGTTGAGTGGTTCATTCCAGGCATTGTGTTTGTTCTGTCTTTCATGTCTTTCATTGTGTTCTCCATCATCTTTTTGCAGCAAGCGCAACCACTTGTCTGCTCAGTTTTTTGATCAGTTTGAGCGGGAGGCTTCTGTGTTGACTGTGCAAAGGCATTGTCTACTGCAACTGCCAATACAGATGTAAAAGTAACCATGCCAATCGCAGCAATCTTCAATCTATTCAACTGAACCATTAATTCCTCCTACATTGACTAGTACCTGTCGTGGTTGATCAACAGATTCAAACTTAATTTTAACGATGAGAAATGAAATGAGGATGAAATCGAGGTCTGGTGTTAACGTAAGAAGCTAGATGCTTTTCTCATGTTTATGCTGTATGCAGCCGCGAATTTATAGCCTCACTAGTATCCTGGGGCGGGATGTTGTTCAACGGCTCCATCTCGATCGGCGATCGCCACCGTTTTTTTCGGAACCAACCATCGACCAAATTGGGAATATAGCGCTGGAAGTACTAGAACCGTGAGTGCGGTAGATGTGAATAATCCCCCCAGAACGACAACCGCTAATGGCTGCAAAATTTCCTTGCCTGCTCCGCTTCCAATCACCAGGGGAACCATGCCTAATGCTGAAGAAAGAGCCGTCAGCAAAATTGCGACCAATCGTTCCATTGATCCCTCAATCAGAACTTCTTTCAGCGGTTGTCCTATTGCCAGTCGGTGATTGTAGTTATCCACCAGGAGCAACCCATTGCGAGTGGCGACTCCAAACAGGGTGATAAATCCAACCATTGAGGCAACAGAAATGATACCACCGCCAACTGCCACTGAAATGACGCCTCCAACCATTGCCAGTGGCAGGTTGATCATAATCATCGCGGTTGCGGGGATAGATTGCACGGCGAAGTAGATCAGAATTGTGATTGCCACAAATGCTAAAACACCTGCCCAGATTAAGGTTTGAGTTGCTTTTTCCTGTGCCTGGAACTGTCCACCGTACTGAATGTAGTAGCCAGAGGGTAAATGTACTTGTTGTTCAATGCGCTGGCGAATGTCTGCAATGACTGAACCCAAGTCTCGTCCTTCTGCATTGGCAGATACGATCAGTAGGCGAGAGACATTCTCGCGGTTAATGGTGTTTGGTCCAGTGCCATAGTCAACCCTGGCAACTTGTGCGAGAGGAATCTTTTGACCCGTTGGGGTATCAATCAGCAAGTTGCGAATTGTGTCTAAGTTGTTGCGGGCAGACTCAGTGAGCCAAACCACCATATCAAAGACTTGCTGTTGCTCCAGTACCTGGGAAACCACTCGCCCATTCAGTGCCGTTTCGATGGTGTCACCCAAGTCGCCCACACGCAATCCATACCGAGCGGCAGCATCGCGATCGAACTGAATTTGCACTTGCTTGATCGGGACTTGCGGTTCAACCTGCAAATCAACCAAACCAGGAATCTCGGTCACGGCTTGTTGCACTTGCTGACCCAGTTCTCGCAGTTTCTCTAATTCCGGTCCAAAAATCTTGATCGCAATCCCGCTGCGAACACCGGAAAGAACCTCGTCCATCCGGTGTGAGATAAAACCACCAATGTTGACTGCGACACCGGGCACCTTATCAAATTCCTTGCGGAGTGTGTCGATTGCCTCCTTGCGGTCTTTCGCGCCTTCCTCACTCAGTTCCACATCCAGCTCCGCAAAGTTGACACCCCCAACATCACTATCCCCAGGAGCACGTCCAGACCGGAGTTGTAAATAGGTAAAGCGCTTGTCACCTTTGAGTGCATCTTCCACTGCAAAATCGGCTTGATTCGTCGTTTGCAGCGATACACCAGGGTAAAGACTGGTTGCCAATACCAGCGATCGCTCTTGAAACTCTGGCAGAAACACCCGTCCTAGATTAGGCAGAATTAGCATAGAAGCAATGAAGCTAGCCGCTGCTGCAATCAGAATCACTTTGGGACGCCGCAGAGAAAACATCAATGCTGGACGATAAACCTGATGAGCTTTTCGAGCAATCCAGGTTTCGTCAGGCGGTAATTGGCGATTAGTAAGTAGTAGAGCACACAGGGCGGGCGTGAGGGTGAGGGCCACTATGGTTGAGGCAATGATGGATAGCAAATAGGCGACTCCCATTGGAGTAAAAATCCGACCTTCTACACCGGATAAGGCAAAGATGGGCGCAAACACGACCGCGATAATGATGGTAGAAAATAGGACACTCACCCGCACCTCAATCGAGCCATCAAACACCACTTGTAAGGGCGGCTTCGGATTGGGTGATTGCTGATTCTCCCGTAAGCGGCGATAGACATTCTCCATATCGACGATCGCATCATCGACAACCGACCCGATCGCCACAGCTAGACCACCCAGCGTCATGGTATTGATACCCTGTCCAGTCCAGTTCAACACCATCATGCCAAGAATCAGTGATACCGGGAGGGCGCTGAGACTGATGACAACGGTGCGCCAATTCATTAGGAAAATAATCAGCACAACCGAAACAATGATGATGCCATCACGTAAGGCTTCTTCCACATTTTTGACCGATGCCTCAATGAAGTCATCCTGACGGAATGTGACATCAACTTTCACATCTTTGGGCAAGCTGGCTTTCAGTTCTGCCATTGCCGCTTCAACGGCACGAGTCACCGTGGGAGTATCGGCCTGCGGCTGCTTATTGACGATGACCACAATGGCAGGTTTGCCATTCACCAGTGCATCTCCACGCTTGAGTTCTGCGCCAATTTTGACATCCGCAACTTGATTGAGCAGAATTGGCACGCCATTCTTCGTCTCAACCACTGATCGCTTCAGTTGATCGAGCGACTGAATTCGTCCAACCTCCCGCACCAATAACTCTTGATCCGGGCTGGTTAGGAACCCTCCCGGTGCGTTGACGTTCGATTTCTCAGTTGCTTCAGTGACTTCTCCCAAGGTGACATCATAGGCTTTAAGCTTGGCAGGATCGACTAATACCTGATACTGCCGCACATCTCCGCCAAAGATGACTATTTGAGTCACACCGGGAACTGCTAGCAAGCGGTTTTTTACCTGCCAATCCACAATCCGGCGCACTTCCATCAGTGATGTTGTGTCACTGGTGAAGGCATACTTGATGATTGCACCAACCGGCGAACTGACTGGAGAAATCTGTGGAATTTCGACCCCTTTGGGAAGCTGTCCTTGTGCCTGCTGCAAACGCTCCGTAACGAGCTGGCGGGCGCGGTAGATATCGGTTTCCCAACCGAACGTGACTTTCACCACCGAAATCCCAACCGCTGAGGAAGACCGCACGGTTTCCACACCGGGTGTTCCATTGATGGCGCTCTCAATGGGGCGAGTCACGAGCGATTCTACTTCCTCTGGCGCAAGTCCAGGTGCTTCCGTTTGAATTTCGACCTGGGGAGGCGCGAAGCTGGGAAAGACATCTAAGGGCATTTGAGTAATGATGCGAATTCCCCAAATGCTAATCAGAATGGCAGCAATGACAACAAGCCAGCGTTGCGCGATCGACCATTTAACAATCGCATTTAGCCAATTAAACATTTCGTGCCCTCTCCATCCTCAAATCAGGAACTTTCCCATTCCCCGCGTCAGATACTCGTTGTTTCGGGAATAGGTGTTTGCCAAATCGGGCGTATAGGGCAGGAATAACCAGCAGTGTGAGCGCGGTTGAGGTAAACAAGCCACCTAAGACGACGATCGATAGGGGTTGTAAAATTTCCTTGCCAGACCCACCAAAAAATGCCAGGGGAGCCAGACCGAGAGCTGAGGTGAATGCTGTCATCAGAATGGCATTCAATCGTTCCATTGAGCCTTTGACCAGCAATTCTTTCAACGGCATTCCTTCGGCAAACTTGGTGTTGTAGTTGTCCACCAACAATAGACCATTGCGAGTAGCCACTCCAAACAAGGTAACAAAACCGACCAGTGACGCAACGGATAGCACACCACCTGTTAATGCCACTGCAATTAATCCACCAACTAATCCGATCGGCAGGTTGATCATGATCGCGATCGTCGAAGGAATTGATTTCACCAGGAGATACATCAGAATGGTGATGGCGACAAAGGCGATCGCGCTGAATACTAGAATGTTTTGCGTGGCGCGCTCTTCAGCTTCAAACTGTCCACCGTACTGAATGTAGTAGCCTGTGGGCAATTGCACATTTTGTTTAATCTTGGATTGCATCTCCGTGATAATCGAGCGCAAATCTCGCCCTTTGACATTTGCAGCCACTACAATCAAACGCGACACCTTTTCTCTGTTAATGGTGTTGGGTCCAGTTCCATTCACAATTTGAGCAACTTGCGCTAGGGGAATCTTTTCGCCATTGGGCTTGTCTACCAACAAATTTCCGATCGTCTCCAGGCTGTTGCGGGCATCTGGCTTCAGCCAAACCAGTAAGTCAAACGTTTGCTGATTTTCCAAGATCTGAGATACGACGCGCCCGTTTAGTGCTGTCTCGATGGTGTCCGACAGGGCTCCAACCGTTAGACCATAGCGACTTGCTGCCGCTCGATCAAACTTAATTTGGATTTGGGGGATGGGCACCTGTGGTTCCAGTTGTAAATCCACGATGCCATCCACTGTTTTCATCTGTGCCTCGACCTGTTGCCCGATCGTGCGAAGTTGGGTCAAATCAGGACCAAAAATTTTGACGGCGATCGCACTTCTCACGCCAGACAGCACCTCATCCATCCGATGGGTAATGAAACCACCAACACTTGGAGCAGCTCCCGGAATTTTGTTAAATTCCTCCCGTAAGCGTTCCAAAGTTTGGTCGCGCTGTTTCATCCCAGCCTCACTAATCCCAATATCAACATGGGCAAGATTCACACCAGCCGCATCTCCATCTCCCAGCGCCCGTCCTGATCGAACTTGCACATAGTCAAAGCGTGGGTCATGCTTCAGCGCATCTTCCATCACGTAGGCAGCCTGATCGGTGGCGTTCAACGAAGACCCTGGATATAAAGACAGGGTATTGACCAGGGTTTGTTCTTGGAACTCTGGTAAAAAAATCCGTCCCAGCGATGGCACAATTACAAGGGCAGTGACTAGTAGGGCGATCGCTCCTGCCAGAATTACACTGGAACGCCGCAATGAAAAATTGAGCCAGGGTGCGTATAGCGATTTGAAAAAGCGAGCAACTCGTGGTTCATGTTCGGGTAGATGTCCGTGCGGCAGGAGAATAGCACAGAGCGCTGGGGTAATCGTCAGAGCCGCCGCGCTGGAGGCAAGGACTGCTGCTAGGTAGCCCAACCCCATTGGTGAAAAGATGCTGCCTTCAACTCCCGTCAGCGCAAAGATGGGAGCGAAAACGACGATCGTAATAATCGTAGCTCCAAACACCGAGTCACGCACTTCCTGACACCCATCAAAAACAACCTCTAGTAAAGGACGCGGGTGATCTGAATGCTTGTTTTCGCGCAGACTGCGGTAAACGTTTTCTGCGTCCACAATGGCATCATCGACAGCCGAACCAATCGCTACGGCTAAACCGCCCAGCGTCATTGTGTTTAAGCTTTGTCCCAGACCATTGAGCAATAACAATCCCACCAGCAGTGAGATCACCAGTGCAGTCAAACAAATGACCAGCATTCGCCAGTTCATCAGAAACGGAATCAGCACCAGAGCAACGATGATTCCACCTTCAATCAAAGCGGCACGAACATTTTCAACCGATGATTCAATGTAAGTGTCCTGGCTAAACGTCCGTTTCACCTTGATATCTTTCGGCAACCCAGCCTCAACTTCTTGCATTGCTGCCTCTACCGATCGTGTCACGGTGGGCGTATCCATTAGCGGCTGTTTATTGACCATCATGATCACCGCAGGTTGTCCATTGAGGCTACCATTCCCGCGCTGAATCGCGGCTCCAATCTGCACATCAGCAACATCAGAGAGCCGAACGGGTGTGCCTTTGCGTGCTGTTACCACCGACTGCTTCAGATCATCCAGTACCTCAACTCGCCCAATTCCCCGAACCAACGTTTCTTTGTCAGGTGTAATTAAATAACCACCGGGCGCATTGACATTTGCCGCTTTCACCGCCTGGGTGACATCCTCCAGCGACACATCAAATGCTTTTAACTTGGCTGGATCAACCAGAACTTGATACTGCCGGACATCACCCCCAAATGCCAACACCTGACTCACACCTGGAACGGCTAATAGACGGTTCGTCACTTGCCAATCGATGATTCGGCGTAAGTCCATCATGGATGTTGATGGAGCACCAGAGGATTGCTCGCGCTCAACCGTGAAGGCATAGGTAGCGATCGTCGCGATCGGAGAGGTTGGTGGCGAGATTTGCGGTGTTTCAACTCCCTGAGGCAGTTTACTTTGAGCTTGCTGTAATCGTTCCGTTACCAGTTGTCGTGCTTGAAACAGGTCAGTTCCCCAGTTGAAGACGATTCGCACGACGGAAATTCCGGCAGCCGATGATGATCGCACCGTTGTCACGCCTGGTGTGCCGTTGATGGCACTTTCGATCGGCAAACTCACCAATGATTCCACTTCTTCAGGGGCGAGTCCGGGTGCTTCGGTTTGAATCTCGACTTGAGGTGGGGCGAATGCGGGTAATACATCCAGGGGCATCTGCGTCACAGTTCGCCCGATCCACAACACCACGAGAATCGTACCCAACACAACTAGCCAGCGGCGAGCGATCGCCCATTTAATGATGGCACTCAACATTCTCAGTCACCTTAATGGAGCTTATGGGGTGGCAGTTTGGACTCAGCTTCTGGTAATGAGTGTTCCGCTGATGTCTCAGTCAAACTGGGATGTGTGCCTGGCTTTACTGATGAGCCATTGGGATGAGTCTCCCAATCGTAACCAGCTCCATCACCGACCGGAACGAACCCTTTCCGAGTTCGACGGCTTGCCCAGTAGGTTCCTGCCCAGAAGGTACCAGCCGCGATCGCGCCTCCAACTGGAACAACAAGCCACCAGGGTAACTGTCCATTCTGATTTGCCGCTGCCGGAGTTGCTTTCTCCCCCTCTTCGCCAGCTTCCGCTTTGGTTCCCCCTCGTAAGGATTGAGCATAGAGCTGAGTGGCTCGTTGGGTGACAATCATGTCGCCGTCAAACAAACCGCTCTTAACCTCCACAGAGTCACCAGACTCTCTGCCTAAAGTCACTTCAGTCGGTTGAAATGCATTCCCGTTCTGGACAAACACAACAGTTTTCTTATCGTTGGTTTCTACAAGCGCTGATTTAGGAATTGCCATGACTGCCGCAGGGGTGCGATCCGTCAGCACTTCTAGTTCAGCAAACATTCCTGGCTTCAAAACTCCACCAGGATTGTCTAATTCTGCTTTGACAGGTACGACGCGAGTTTCACCCTGTACTACGGCTCCAATCACGCTGATGCGTCCTTCAAAATTGCGATCGGGCATTCCATTCACGTTGACCCTTACCCGCTGTCCCGTTTGAATCTGATTCAGGTCTTTTTCGTAAATGTTGGCAGAAACTTGAACGCTGCTGCCGTTAACGATCGTCATGATTTTTTTGCCTGCATCCTGCCCTGATTCACCAGTGGTTGCTTCCCGATCAGCGACTGTTCCAGCAATCGGAGCCGTGATTGTAATGGTGCCGTCCTCATTTGGACTGGCTCCCAGTTGGCGCAAACGAGTTTGATAGGTCTGTCCACTGAGGGCGACCTTTGACTGGGCAACTTGTACACCTGATTCAGCACGCTTCAATTGTGCTGCTGCTTCTGAAACCTGTAGACGGCTTTCAGCTTTGGCAAGGGCGGCTCTTGCCTCGGCTAACTTGGTTTCAGATTCCAAAAACTGCCGTCTGGGAATTGCCCCTCGATCCAGTAGCTCCTTATCCTTCACATAACGTTCTTGAGAAAAGCTGAGTTCAGTGCGGGCTTGCTGCACGTCTGTAGCAGCAATTTTCTGCTGTTGCTGATAATTTTCCTGTGCCAGCCGTAAATCTGCCTCTGCTTGCTGCACCGATGCGATCGCTTCCGATCTACGGTCTAGTGCTGTAGTTCGTAGTTCTGCTAGATCTGGACTAGTCATCACGGCAACGGGTTGTCCTGCACTCACTGATTCTCCTGGATTGACCAGTAGCCGCAGGACAGTACCACCGACTGGGGTTGTCACCTCCGCTTGTCGATTGGGTAATGTTTCAATTTGACCCGTAGCTTTAATGCCAAACGCTAACCGCTGACGAGATACTGGTTCAACCTTGAGTCCCATGCGTTTTGCCGTCTCGGCATCAACCTGAATAGCTCCTACCGCTTGCGTTGCTTGGCTTCCTCCCTGAAACTCATCACCATGTCCCCCATGAGCAAGCACCTTGACTGGAGCAGTAGTCAGGAGCAGTAAGCTGAGCAGTGTGCCAGAGATGCAACGGGTTACTGTAGGAGGGGAGTGAAAGCGTTTTAGGGCATGTGTCATAAGAAGGTTCCTTAGGCAAAAGAGGAAGAATTAGAGGCAGCTTGAAGATTTGAATTAAAGAATTACATTTGGGAAGCTTTTTAGGCAGGAAACCTGGTTCCTAATCGTTTTGAACTTTACTAATTATTAGTTTTACATTTAGAAATCAAATAGAAATGAAATCTCATTGGCAATCTCACTGTCTTATGAATCTCTGATTTCTATTGAATGTTTTACATCCCTAAATTATTTTTTTGGATAAGCGATGCAACCATAGAAAATCTTCCCCTTCTGGGGAACATTTACTCTGAATCAATGCGTTGGAGTAATGCAAGTTCTCTCCGGAGGCGTAATTGTTATAACCGCTGGAAGTCCATTCACCGTAGGGGTCGTTGACAAAAAAGCCGTATGGATCATAGCCGCGCACCACAATAATGTGTCCGAAGCTGGTGAAATAGCCGTGAATAATGCAGGGGTAGCCTGCTGCGATCGCCTTACGAATATCCAGTGGTTTGGCACGAGTTGTGAACTCATCTTTGAGTCCGTAATTGCTTGCCGTTTTGGCTAGATCCTCCGGGTCCCAGCGGCTCAACCCAACGCCTTCCATGTACCGATACAGTTCATCTTCCAGTTGACCGACTCCAGTTCGCCCCTTGATTTGAAAATACGCCATCACCATTGCAAAACTGGTAACGTTGCAAGCTCCCGTGGGGTTCAAAGCATTGTCAAGCTGGCTCTTATATGGAATATTCAAACTCTTGGTTGCTGGCAGATTCACGTCGAGGCGTGGTTGCTCTTGCTTAATAGCAACAACCTGCCCTTTATCATTAATCAGTTGTACATGAGGAATAAAGGCATACCAAGTATTTCGGGGAGGATTTCCGAGTGATTCATCAATAATGGCAATTCTAAGGTGATTCTTATCCACAGGTTTCCACGAGTGGATGTTGAACACCTTGCCAGATACAACCGATACTTTACTTTGCTCTGGTATCTTAGAAGACTCTTCTGTAGATTGCTTAAAGATCGTATTTTGAACAACCTTGAGTTTCATTGCACCCAGTCCCTCCTTGACGAAATAGCTGACTCATAGCTTTGGCACAAACCCAGGTGTTGTCCTCGCAAAACCTGGGTTAAGAGAACTAAACTACTGGTTATACCAGGCTTTTCGCCACTGCTTCATTTGGTCAATCTCGTTTTCTTGTGAGCCAATGATATCCTGAGCCAGCTTTTGAATTTCAGGACGCTTCGATTTCTGGAGGGCTTCCTTCGCCATTACGACAGCCCCTTCATGGTGAGGAATCATGGCATCAATGAAGCGCCTGTCAAAGTCGGCATCGGCTGGCCCTAAATCCACATCCATTCGCATTGCCTTGATTTGTTCTTCAGACATCGCCATCGAATGGTTCATCTCTTTGTGCCACGCCATAGGCGTACTGGGAGCTTTAGGATACCAAGCAGTCCGCCACTGTTTCAGTTGAGCAATTTCTTTGTCCTGAGCTTTAATGATATCAGCTGCTAATTTTTTGATTTCAGGGCGCTTTGATTTCTGGAGGGCTTCCTTCGCCATCACAACCGCTCCTTCATGGTGGGGAGTCATGGCATCGATAAAGCGCAGGTCATACTCAGCATCAGCAGGCCCTAAATCCATCGCCATGCTGTGATTCATGCCTGACATATTGCCATGATCCATTCCCTGCATGGAGTTCGTGTTAGAGGTGACAGGGCTGGGGGCTGTGCTTGCAGTCGTATCAGGTGCCTGTGTTTGGGAGGAGCTAGAGCAAGCTACTAATAGACCACTAGATGAAGCGATCGCCACAGCAAGCAGTCCTAGAAATCCGGCTCTTAAATTGATTTGCTTCATGACCTCTGCACGTTAAGGGTTAAGTAAAACAACTTTCTCGATTCTGTTCTCTCCAGTTGGCTGGAGAGTCAAGGGTAGAGCACGGAATTATCCATCAACTCAATCTCCATCAACTCAATCTCCAATAGCTCTGGCAGAATTTAGACAGCGCTATTTCCAGTCTTTCATATAGAAATGAAATCAGGATGAAATAGTTGAGGTAACTGGCTGAAACCTTGTTCGCTAAGGATCGTGCGGAAGTTGAGAAGCTGATTGAAGTGACTTGTATACTCCTCAACAGTCCTTGTTAAAGGCATAAATAAATGAAATTAGAGTGAAATCACCCTGCTTCTATAGTTAGAAATTGCAAGTCATTCGTTAGTCGGACGTGTTTAAACAGTCAACCCTTTATGGTAGCAATGGAAAAAATGTTTCCTAATGCTTCAGTTGTAGAAAACGAGGAGAGGTCGTGCGCCGAATTGTTGTGCTGATACCTTGGAGCTAGCGTTATTCATCCTGGGCATTCCAGCTTACATATTGACGCTAACCTGGACACCACCAAGGTCTGATGTATTGCTTTGCTGTATGTTGATTTTTTGGAGTAGAAAATGGCTAAAATCGGTTTATTTTACGGTACTCAAACGGGGTATACCCAAACTGCGGCTGAGATGATTCAGAAAGAGTTTGGCGGTGAGGGTATTGTAGAGCTTTACGATATTTCCAAAGTTGAACCCAGCGACTTTGAGCAATACGCCAATATCATTATTGGGAGCCCCACCTGGAATGTTGGTCAGCTTCAAGACGATTGGGATAATTTCTACGAAAATGAATTAGATAATATTGATTTCAGCGGTAAGAAAGTTGCTTACTTTGGAGAGGGAGATCAGGATGGCTATGCAGATTCCTTTCAGGATGCAATGGGAATTTTAGAAGAAAAGATTTCAGAGCAAGGCGGAGAAACCGTTGGTTATTGGTCTACCGAAGGCTACGACTTTAGTGAGTCTAGGGCAGTGCGTGATGGTAAATTTGTTGGTCTGGCATTGGATGAAGATAACCAGTCTGACCTGACTGAGGAACGCATTAAAACTTGGGTTGCACAACTGAGGGAGGAGTTTGGCATATAGGAGTAAGTCATGTCCAGAACCGCCCCCGCGCTTATATTGTCAACACCTGGGATCAGCTAACGTTGATAATCATGGATAAGCCGCCTGCACCCTGAACCTCAGCGTTATCATTAGTTGCGTGATGGGCAATGTGACAATGGAGCAACCATTTGCCTCTGTTTCGTGCAGTCCAGATCACATCATAACGTTCACCCGGAGCGACATTAATAGTATCCTTTTCAATTTGAGCAGCACTGGTCACGAGGTTGCCGTCTGTTTCAATCACTTTAAACGGACCTCCATGAATGTGCATTGGATGGATGAAAGCGTTGTTGGAGCCGATGAAACGAAAGCGGATTTTTTCTCCCACTTTGGCATTGATGGTTTGCGTGGCTGGGTAAGCTTTGCCGTTGATTGTGAAAAAGTTTGGCAGCAACCCTTCCATCGGCATTGCGGGAAACGTATAACCCTGTTTCACGGTCCACTCTTGTAGTTGAATGACCACATCCTGATCGTAGGCAGAAGAATTAGATTTCTGCTTGGGGTCAACAATGAGTGCGCCGTACATCCCCAAAGTTTGCTGGCGATCGATATCCTTATGGGAATGGTAGAAGTAAGTGCCTGACTGTTGCACCGTAAATTCGTAAGTGTAGCTTTGCCCTGGTTGAATCGGTGCTTGAGTAATATCTGCCGGACCATCCATGTTGTTGGGCAGAATTATGCCGTGCCAGTGAACACTTGTTGGTTCAGGCAAATTATTTTTGACGATGATGCGGACGCGATCGCCCTCCGTAACTTGAATTCGCGGTCCAGGCACCTGACGATTGAAGGCGTAGGCAGCCACCTGCACATCCGGCAGAATATTCCATTTGATTAGAGAAACATCTAGATTGAAGACTTTGACTCCGTTCTCTAACGTAGGCGTTAAAACTTGATCGCCCACTGCATTAGCATCAGCAGTGTAGCTAATTTTCGTCAGATCGACCGCTGCCATGTCTTCCATCTGCTCCATACTCACATCGGGAGTCATGATCATGCCGGGTGGCATGACCAACCCACTCATCTGAGACACGCCTGTCATCGGTGAAGACGGCAGAGACGAAATTGGCGCAGGCGTTTTGCTGCCGTTATTGTTCATGCCTGACATCGAACCTTGATCCATTCCCGGCATCGGCTGGTTGCCCATATTCATTCCTGGCATCGCGGGTTGCTGTGCCTTCTTTGCGCTCATGGTGAAGTCGCCATAAAAGGCAGCAATGAGAATCCCAGCGATGAGCGCCAGCAGCGTTAAAACTGTCACGGCAAGCAACTGCGATCGGGTAACTTTCGGCTTCATATCCATCTCTGCGTGTGAGCTTACACCAGATGGCCTCATTGTTTTGCGAGATTTCATGCTTACATGCCTTCCATGTCGGACATATTGTGTTCAGGAGCGATCGCAGCCGCTTGAGCAGTCGAGGCATTGGCAGCAGGAACTTCACCAGAGGTTTTTGTAATCCGTTCGACTTCGGCAGCCAGACTATGTCCGCCTTTGCCCAATGCCCGCACTGTACCCATGCCGTGCTTCAAACCAACGGCAACCAGCCACATATTGACTGGAAAAGCAACGACAAAACCCACCAGTGTGGCTAACGACATTACGCCCCAAAATCGGATTGAGGTTGCTTCCATTGCAGCCATATCATGGCTCATTAGAATAACCATGACGGGAATCATGCCTGCCATGACTGCATTCATTGATAACCATTCCGGCATAAAGGATCGCTGAACTGCCTTGAGATACGAACCGCCCAGCATATCTTTCATAAATAGCGATTGAAACACCAGTAGCCCAAACGCAAAACCAAATATGTACTCTGAAATGACATCAAGCCACATTGGAAAACCAAGCGCCGCCGTAATTGCAGCGGCAACGATGATCCCGGTTGCGTCTCCCGCTAAACAGTGAATCGTTGATCCTAATGTTTGCTTCCATAAAGGCTTGATAAACTCCTCGTGCTGTCCTGGTTCTGGCTCCTGACAGGACAGGATATACAGTGCAGCACCGATCGGTCCAGTGTAAAGCGTGACCAGTAGCCAACCCCATTTCATGACCGTCAACTCTGGATTACGAGTAAAGGCATCCCAGGCGACATAAAGAGCCGAAATTGCCGTCAGCCCAAACCAGACAAAGAGAATGGTGTCGATAGTGGACGGACTTTTCGCCGCCGGTGTCTTCGCCCCTGGCATATTCATTCCTGGCATATTGGAGTCCATTCCAGGTTGAGATTGAGCAACTGTTTGCGCTGTTGAACTGGAACTAATTGGTTGTAGACTAAACGCTGCTTGAGTTGAGCCAATGTCTGGTTGGAACAGCACCAAGCCCAGAGTGAATCCAAATAAAACGATCCAGACAACCGATTTAGAGCGTAGGGTCGCTGCGATCGCAGAAAATTTGAGCGCGGGTTTAGTCCAAGAATTACTCATTTTGGTTAGGAAGGGGTAGACGCTTTCGATTGAGCGAGTTCTTCAGCCAATGCTCTTTGGTAAATCTGTGCCAGCAAAGGCGTAACTGGGTTATTCTCGGTGCCATACCCCAGGCTTGTCCAGGTGCCAGAGAGATGTTGCAGCACCAGATCGAGTTTTCCCTGCTCTAAAGACGCTGGAATATTAATGTCCCAGGCTTCGGGATCGGTCAACCAGGCATAAACAACTTCATCCTGCAACTGGGGCGAAAAGCTATAGGAAGGCTGAGTTGCGTCTTGAAGATGCTGTGGATGATAGCGCTGAACTTTCTCTTTCCAGGTGCTGCTTAAGATTTGATAACGACCCGCAGCCGTGGTGCATTCGCCTTGATGCGGACCAGAAACGATCGTAATACATTGATCTGGATGGCGGCTAAAATCTGAAAAATGCTGCCCACCATAAAGTGCTGTATACGGACTTGCGTCGTTTGCTTCGCTGGCTGACAGGGTTCGCATCAATGCCCGCACATAAGGGGTTCCTGTCTGCATTACTAAAGGCGGTGTGTAATCCGGCGATCGCTGGGGGGAGTTAATTTTCCACCAAATTTGCCCCAGTAACAGCAGTGAAATTAACGCTGCCAGCGTAAAAATTACTCGTCGTTTAAAGCGTTTGGAAGAGGTAAGAGTGCTGAGTCTCGTAAGCTTAAAATCTAGTCTGATTCTGTCTTTAGGCGATTTACGAACCACTCTCAGTACTCTCATGATCAGTAAAGATTGATTGTTCCTCTGGCTCTACATTCCTCTCGAATGCCACAAAGCATCGAGAAACACGCCAATGCTTAACAGTGCCAACGCTAAAGTATCGTTGAAGAGGTGCTGTTGACTTAAACCGATCACTGACCCGCCCGTTAATTGAGCGATCCAGGCTCCAATCAATGCAAAAAATGCCAGTGCAAGTAAACTTCTGGCAACGACGATTGTAGAATGCACTGAACGCTCAGGGCTATTAGAGGAACGATGCATAGCTGCCTATTACATAACCATTAGCACTTGTATTCCATGATAGGCAGGTAGGCATGAAATAAGCATGAAATTATGGGATGAGCTGCCCAGCAATTTGGACAGCTCACCCCATAATGTCTAAAGTTGTGATTGCTGGAGCCTGACTAATCTAGTCTCGAAGACGTGGCTGAATCCGCGCTAAACCCAGGGCAATTTCCTTATCTAGCCCCGATAGCTGACTGGAAACCGAGAAAAACCAGGTAGGTGGATCAAAGGGCGTTTCGACGTTTTTCAAGTCAATTTCGAGTGTTGTATCCGGGGAAACAGGCTGAGTAAAAGCTAAGGTGGCTGTTTGCCCATTCAAGATGACCGATGCATTGATAGGTTTACCGGATGGATCTGTTACGGTAATCGACTCACTCAGTTGTACATTGGTTGGGGCTGTAATGGTGAGTTGATTTACAGATCGACCTGATACATGAACTCTGATGAAATAGTTTCCGATATGAGAATGGCGCGGGTTGTTTTGATCAGCCCCACTACTTGTGAGGTGAGGCACCTTAGCATCAAGTGGACCAGCCGTTTGAGCAGCCGGAGTTACCAGTACGATCGCCAGCATAACCCTCTTTCATCATATAAGGAAGGAATAATTAGACTGAAAAGGTGTATTGATGCTAGCTCTACCTGGTTATGGTTGAACCTCGTGCGGCTCGTTCCACCCTGCGTTTTGTTGATGAGTATTGTGAGTTGTATGCTCACCTGTTTCCTGAGGTTCGTAGCTTTGAAGCCTTCAAATACCTGCATGTGGGAATGGTCTCAGAGCTTAAACGCAAAACCTTACCTGCAATTGCTCGTGCAGTAGGTCTAGACAATGAAGAGGGCTTACATCACCTGTTAACAAAGTCACCGTGGACCGTTACTCGACTACGCCAAACCCGATTGAAGCTGATTTTGCAATTGGTTAATGAGCAACGCCTAATCTTGCTGATTGACGAGACTGGCGATTGTAAGAAAGGCAACCAAACTGATTATGTGAAACGACAATACATCGGTAATGTCGGAAAGAAGGAAAATGGCATCGTTGCGGTTACGGCTTATGGGCTGTTCAAGGGAATGATTCTACCGTTGTCCTTTGAAGTCTACAAGCCCAAAGAACGACTCAAGCCTGGGGATGAGTACCGCACAAAACCACAAATTGCGACTGCCATGATTGCCGAGTTGACGGCAATGGGATTTCACTTTGAATTAGTCTTGGCAGATAGCTTCTATGGTGAGAGTGGTAGCAGTTTCATCAGCACCTTGGAATTGCTGCAACTGCCTTACATCGTGGCAATTCGCTCTAACCACGGCGTGTTGATGCCGCAAGAGCAAGAAGTCATCCACCAACCTTGGCAACAGTTTATTCGCACCTTTAGCAACGGCGACACCGAAGTACGTTATCGGCAGGAAATCATCTTTGGCACCCGTCGCACCCGTCGCTACTGGCTGTTAACTACTGACCCAGCAAGGTTACCGGATAACTCAACTGCTTATGTGATGAGTTATGCCCCAGAGGTCAAGCTTGATGAGATTGGCGATACCTATGGCTATCGCACTTGGATTGAGTATGGACTCAAGCAAAGCAAGGATGCTTTGGGGTGGGCTGATTTTCGAGTGACAGACTACAAGCAGATTGAGCGGTGGTGGGAGATCGTCATGAGTGCGTTCACGATGGTGAGCTTATTTGCTGATGCGTTTAACCAAGTGTGTCCCCTGTCTCATCAAACCTTTGCTAAACATCCGTGGTGGAACAACCAACGGGGTTGGAAAAACCTGCTGAACAATTTGCGCTTGATAGTCGAACCGTGGGTGTCATTCAATCGCCTCAAACCTTGGTTAAAGGTGTTTAAGATTTCATCGTTAAAACGTGGATTTGCTCAATTGATTGGGCAGTTGCAACAGTTTTACTGTCCAGTAGTTCATGACCTGTTGTTGCGTCGCCTCTTGTTTAACTCTGCCTAAATGATGAAAGAGGGATAAAGCTAGCCGCATAAGTCAATTTCTTCATTGCGGTTCTTCCTCAGTAATAACAATGCGCTCGTGGAGAAAATCTAACGTCGATCAACAGGGTGTGGACTGCCAGCCTTTTGAGCAATTTGTTGCAGACACATTGCCCGCACATTGCGCCAAACAACATTCCGAATGTGGGTAGGGTTATTGGGAATCGGTGGTGTGGCGCGAGCAGCGTTGCCTTTGCAGGCTGGATCAGATGGGATTGAAACTGGAGTAGTCGCTTGAGCTACAAATGCTGGTGCGACTTTTGGTATCCGAAATGCTGGAGGTGGACCGGAAGTAGTAAGTATATCATTGGAAGGGGTTGCACTTGCCGGAATCACTGTTGTTGAAGTGGCAACAACAGCGAACAGAGCAGTATACATTAAAGTTTTCATCTCAAAACCCTCCTTGAAGTTCTCCAGGTAATCAGGGCAGGGAGAAATTGTGCGAGAAGACCCTTGCTTAAAAGAAACCCTGAGGTCGGAATTAGCAGGAATTTTAGAAGCATCATTCCGATCCCTAAACTTCTTTTGATGGAATTAATTACTTCCAGACCAAGCCCTCTACTTTTGTGAAGAACTGTTGGTGCGCCACCACATTGGAGGACCCGACACAATGGGAACAGTCGCAGCAGGGCTGGAACCTGTCGAAGTCACAGTCTGTGTATTATCCAGTTTGAGCTTTGGGCTGTAGGTTGTTTCACTATTCTGTGTTGGTTGTGAGGTTTTTGGCATCCGAAATGCTGGCGGTGGACCGGAAGTGGTGAGCATATCATTGGAAGGAGTTGCACTTGCCGGAAGTATTGCTATTGAAGTGGCAACGATGGCGAAAAAAGCAGCATACATTGAAGTTTTCATCTCGAAACTCTCCTTGGAACTCTGTAATGTAGTGAGTCCTCTATTTATCTCTCTCTATTTAATAGCTTGACACTTTGTTATGAAGTCAAGATGAAACTGGATAGGGAGATTGATACTATTTTGTATAGTAAAGAATCATTATTCTTATCTAATAGGTAACAATTGCCAGATTGAAAACCATCAGGGTGTTTACTGGAAAAGCTTTTAAGGATTTTGAGTCTTATTTTCAGACAGCTCTATGTTTAAATTGGTAAGCGATCGCCGCTACTAATCCAACAAGTGTGACTGGTTTTTTAGGATGCACACTGGTGAACTTGTTTGAGAACCTCAAACAAGTTCAATCGCAGCCCATTTATATCACACAGGATCACTTCTGGAAAAAGTTGCTTAATCAACTGAATTCCAGTTTTACCATCTTCAGCACCTATGGCAGTGAACCCCTAGATGAATCCAAAATTGAGTGTGTTTTCTCATGAGAGTCCATCGTCTTCAATGACTAGTATTTTTTGTACATACGTTAAAATTTCCCATCTCTATTTTCAAAGATAGTAAACCAATGAAATTAAGCAGAACTATTTGAGTTGAGATAATAGTTTTATATCTATTTTGTATGACTTACAGAAGTAATTCTTTCTGGATGCAACCAGAATTCCAGTTCGGTCGGTGCTTTTGCTTTTGCTAGGTATTGTCCCAGTGCTTCACCTTCCAGAACTTCCTTCTGTAACAGGTGCTGGGTGATCTCTTCCAATAAGGAACGATTCGTTTCCAAAATTTGTAGGGCGATAGAATGTGCTCCATCCATAAGCTGCTTTACTTCCTGGTCAATTTCCTCGGTCACCTTTGGACTGACTGGGCGACGGGGGTTTGAGAACCCATCTAAAAATTGCGATTGTGCTCTTTCCAGGGCGATCGGTCCTAACTTTTGACTCATGCCATAGAGTGTGACCACACGCTCCGCTAAATCGGTCGCTTTTTGGATATCATCACTGGCTCCCGTAGAAATTTCCCCTAGCACGGTTTCTTCTGCCGATCGCCCTGCCAGCAGCGTGGCAATGCGACCGCGAATTTCGCTGGCTGTCATCAGAAAGCGGTCTTCTTCCGGAAGTTGCAGCGTATAGCCCAAGGCACCAACCCCTCTGGGCACAATGGAAATTTTCTCAACCTTGCCCCCTCCGGGCATCAAAGCCCCCACGATCGCGTGCCCTGCTTCGTGATAGGCAACAGTTTTCTTTTCTACTTCATTCAGCACGCGAGATTTTTTCTCTAATCCAGCAATCACACGCTCGATCGCCTCATTAAAATCAGTCATCATGACAGCATCCCGTCCCTGCCGTGCTGCTAATAGTGCTGCTTCGTTCACCAAATTTGCCAGATCGGCTCCGGCAAAGCCGGGAGTGCGGGCAGCGATCGCCATCAAATTTACATCCTCTGCCAGTTTTACCGGACGCACATGCACCTTGAGAATTGCCTCTCGTCCTGCCTTATCAGGGCGATCCACCACAATCTGCCGATCAAATCGACCAGGACGACGCAGGGCTGGATCGAGCACTTCAGGACGGTTTGTTGCTGCCAGGATAATCACCCCTGTATTTGCCTCAAATCCGTCCATTTCAGTCAGAAGTTGGTTGAGCGTCTGTTCCCGTTCATCATTGCTGCTCATCAGGGAACCTGCACTGGCTCTAGACTTACCCAACGCATCCAACTCGTCAATAAACACAATGCAGGGAGCCTGTTTCTTGGCTTGTTCAAACATATCCCGAACTCGTGCAGCACCAACGCCAACAAATAACTCAATAAACTCTGACCCAGAAATGCTGAAGAAGGGAACCGCTGCTTCTCCGGCAACGGCCTTTGCCAATAGGGTTTTACCCGTTCCCGGTGCCCCCACTAACAACACGCCTTTCGGAATTTTGGCTCCTAATCGGGTGTATTTGGCAGAATCTTTTAAGAATTCCACCACTTCCTGAAGTTCGACCTTTGCCTCATCAATACCGGCGACATCGGCAAACGTGACGCCGGTATGCCCTTCTGAGTAGATGCGAGCTTTACTTTTACCAACAGTCAATGCGGCTCCTGCTCCTGCCTGGGCACGATTCATAATGAACAGCCAGATACCCACGAAGATTAGAGGTGGAATCACCCAACCCAGCAGGGTTGCGAAAATATTGCCCCGATCAGGCGGAACAACACCATATTCCACGTTGTTGTTGTCTAAAAGCTCCGGCAAACTCTGGTCGTTGGGGAGGGGAGTTGTGACATAAGCTTTGGCAGGCGGAGAAGCTTCTGGTTGAGGGGCTTGAGGAGTTAGTTGTGGGCTTGACGAACTCTTCGACTCGGGCTGTAGTGTTTTGGGTAGATCTGCTTTGAGAATGTACTGAATCTCATTTTGCCCAACCAGAACTTTGCCAACTTTGCCGTCTTTGACCTCTTTACGAAACTGGCTATAGGGAACCTGATTCTTGGGCGATCGCAGTCCCGGAGCAATCACAAAGTGAAAGAGAAAGAGAAAGAATAGAAGCATCAACAAACTGCCACTAAAATGACTTGGCTGTGGTGCATTGCTATTTCCGTCTTTCTCAACAGGCATAGGGTTACTTCTCCAGGTTAAGCGTAAACCCCTTGATATGGGGTTTGCTTCCAGTATCGCAAGACGAAATGAAATCAGAATGAAATTTCGATCATGCTTCTGTTGCCATGCGCTCTCTCAATTAGCTGATCGCTGTTGCCGTGTTTTGCTCAAACCAATCAGTACACCAATACCTGCGAGAAAAGTTCCGGCAAACAGATAGGGAACGCTGATCTGCCATGCAAACAAAAATCCTCCAAATAAGGGTCCGCCGACCTGCCCCAAACTGCTAGCAGCGGTTTGTAATCCCAGTACAGTTCCCTGGTGCTGTCCCCCCTGTTTTGAAATTAAGGCAGCCAGATTCGGCGCAATCAGTGCCATTCCCAATGACAATAAGCTAACCGCCCCCAAAACGAGTGGCAAAGTTGGCACAAACAGCAGCAGGATAACGCCAGTGCCCATCAGGCCAAAGCCTAAAGCAACCTGGGAAATGGTCTGAATGCGTCCTGTTAAATACCCCACTGCAACGACTTGAAAGACAGCCATTACCAATCCACAAACCATGAACACCAGACCGATTTCAACAGGTCCGTACCCAAATTTTTCCTGAGCGTAAAAAGCGAAGGTGCCTTCAAATATCGCCAATCCAAATTGACCAACCAGGGTCAGACCCAACAACACGAGCAACCTGGTTTCCAGATTTTTCCAATTAACGCTGAATCGGCTACGGGCAGCAACGTTTTCTTGGAAGGCTAAAGATTCGGGTAACCACCGGACTGCGACCAGTAGAGTCAGAAATATTAAGATGGCTGAGAGAAAGAAGGGAGGAGCAAAATTTTCGATCTTGAGGTCGAGAAAACCGAGGGTGAAGTGGAAGTCTTCCCGCGCTGTCAAGCCACTAAAGGCGGGTCCAGCAATGACCCCTAAACTTACAGCGGTGCCCAACCAGGCCATATTGCGACTGCGATCACGCTCCGGTGTGATATCAGAAATGTAAGCGGTTGCAGCAGGCAAGGTGGCAGAGGATAAAAAGCCACCCAGTGCCCTTACGATGTAAAGCATTGTCAGAGAGGAAGCCAGCCCAAACAACACCTGTGCGATCGCAGAACCTGCAATTCCCAGTAAGATCAGTGGTCGCCTGCCCACCCGATCTGACCATTGCCCCCAGAATGGAGCAAAGATAAACTGCGCCAAGGCATAGATGCTGGTTAACAAGCTGATGTGGATTGCCATTGTTTCCCGCGAAATCCCTACACTTCGATCAAGGTGTTTCGCATAAAAAGGAAGCACTGGCAGCGTTACCCCAAAGCCAATCATAACCACGAATAGGCAGAAAAGTAGTAAAAACAGGCGTTTATTCATTGAAACAGAATGCTCTATTCTGGGTTATTGATTAAGTCAGCCACTGCTTGTGATTGAGATTTAGTGGCAACCACCATGCCCACCGCTGTGTCTGTTATGATTCCCACTAGAGCGACTATGACTACTGTGTCCATGTTCACCACTATGTCCATTATGTCCATGTCTTCGCCGTTGAAACCAGAAAACGGCAGCTACAAGCAGTGCAAGTCCTAATAACAATCCCAACATGGCATTTTCTCCTCTAAAGAAATTGATAGTTCTAAAGCTGGATTAACTCAGACTTAACCAATCAGTTGAGCGACTCGAAAGGCAGATGTGATCGCGCCTTCATGCAAACCATCTCCCAGATAGGCACCCGCATGATAGGTGTTGTTTTCTCCATTGGTCGCAATGACTTCATCTCGATAGCGAAAAGATTCGGTGGTATACAACGGAGTGTGATGTTGTTGAACATGAATGATGTAATCGTCCGCAATTAATTCTTCTAGTTGAAACGCTAAAAAATGATGCTGTGGCGATAACGGGATACCGCAAAGCTGGTTCAAGCAACCGTTATAGCCCCAACGGGTGTTTGTCTGAAAGAAATCGAATTCTGAGGGGCGGCGAATCCTGCGATTGTCATACATAGAAGTATCAGTATGTATGATAGTTGTTGCATAATTGGCTTTCCAGGCTGAAAAGCGTTTAATTTCAGCATCGGTTGGGTCAGCCAACAGTGCCATTACTTGGTCGGGCGGGGTAGCAAACACGACTTTGTCAAACTCTTGCATCTCGCCATTAAATTGCTCAATTTTCACTGCGTCTGGGCTTCTAAAAATATTGGCAATCTTCACATCAAGCAAAACATTACCTCTAAAGCGTTCCAGAATTTTTTCAATGTAAGAGTAGACGCCGCCTGCAACCCTGACCCAGTTGACTTTAAGGTAGGCACGCAACATTGGAATTGCCAATTCTGCTGGAAAATCGTCAATCAAATCAAACGGCATTGAGTAGCTATACATTGTCAGCAACTTCAGCCAGAGACTACCAGTACTCTCATTCTTGAGATAGCGAGATAACGGCTGGTCATAGAAATCTTCTATATCGGTAAGGCATGTTTTCAGCCATAGTCCGGCGGAACGCACGTAGAGGCTCTCAAATCGGATATACTCGATCAGCCGTTGAATGCCTGCAAAGTTGTTCTCGATCGCAACCTCCGATAAGAAGTGGCTGCCGTCTTTGAGAAACAACTCAGAACCGATATCGACAGGTATCAGTTCTACTCCTAGTTCCTCCATCAGAGCGACGAAGTTATGGAATGCCGTGGGGAACTCAAGCGGTCCACTTTCCAGAATTTCATGACATTCGGAATGACTGGGTTTCACGTTTTTATTTAGCGTCCGAATATGTCCCCCCAACGTGGGTTGCCGCTCAAACACAGTGATGTGATGCCCCTGTTTATCAAGCAGGTAAGCGGTCGCCATCCCACTGGCTCCGCCTCCAATAACCGCAACCCTCATAGTTATCCCCTCAAGCAGCTAAGTAGTATGCAATAGGTTTAGTTAGCATCTAGAAACCTGTCGTCCGACAAATGCTGATACAGCCGTGCTCCTGTCCAGATGGTTGGCGCGAAACCTGGGTAGCCAGATGAAGCGTTGCAAAAATAGAACTGGCCGAGTGAGGTTTCATGATTCAACCGTCCTAAACCCATGTTGCGTGGAGTCAACTTAGAGCCGTAGGAATTTCCATCGGGGCACCAGCAAAAGCGTTCATTGGTGGTAGGGCTACCTGTAATGTGAAAAACCATATGCTTTCTAAAATTCGGCACATAGTGTTTTTCCACGACATCCAGGATGGAATCTAAAATCTCTTGCTTTTTCTGGTTGTAGGCTTTGCGATCGCCCTCCCGCAATTGCTTAAAGTAGTCGTAATTGGCAACAGTGAGAAATTCAACAATCTGGCAGTCTTCTGGACAGTCCCCCTTTGCAGCCGTCAATAAAGTGGGCGTTGTGATGGCAAAGCTGGGATTGGAAAAATCATGGCGATTGTACATTTGCGCGAATGCTTCATTCAGGTTCTGATGCCCGGTGTGCGAAAGGTTCCACTTACCAAAGCCGTAGTCTCGGAGGTCGAGATCTTTGACGACGCAATACGCCATGTAGTTGGATGCTGAATATTCGTAGTTAAGTTTTCGGCGTACAGTTTTGGAGAACTTTTCTTCCCCAATCATTTTGGCGGCTTTTTTGGGATCAATGTTGCAAATCACCGTGTTGCCTGTAAATTCATGGGTTTGATGAGTTGTGAGATCCATTGCCTCAACCCCTGTGACTGTCCGGTCTGTGACTCTAAAGTTCGTGACTTCATGATTCAGCAGCACCTGCCCTCTACGGGATTCAATAACGCTGACCAAGGAATTGATGACGTGTTCAAAATGTTGAGTTGGGTAAAATGCACCAGCTTGATAGCCTCGAAATAATGCGACCCAGGCATAAAACGAGAGTTGATTGGGGGGCAGCAAGAAATCAAGCCATTGCAGAGCCAGTAGGGTTTGGGCAACCTGGGGTAGCTGAAACTTGTCAAAGACATCCTGAAGGGTGCTGTTGAGATATTGAGCGGTACAGAACACTTCTCTGGTATGTTTGAGCAGTTCAGTTGGTTTGAGCGGCGGAGCGAGTATTTTTAAGCCTGCACCAGTCTTTTCAACTTCGTTGATGAATTGTCGAATGTGATCGCTGTCGTCAGGAAACAAAGCCGACAATCGCTGGATCAGTTCCTCTGGCTCCGAGGGAATGTCTAATGCATACCCTGGCATTCGCATATGGTCAAAGCCATCCGGATCATATCGCTCAAAAGTCACGTCCTGATCCAAACCCAGTTTTTTGAGTACCCGATTCACTGTCTGCCCTTCACCACAGTCCCAAACGTAGTGAAGTTGAGCATTAAATGTGTACTTTTTAGCCATCGTAAACGTGTGTCCAAAGCCACCTGGATGCTCATGAGCTTCGAGAATTTGCACAGTTTTGCCGGAGTTTGCCATTAGAGCACCAAAGACCAATGCTGATAGTCCACTGCCGACAATGAGATAATCCGGTTTCATAGAATGAGTCTCTAAACGCTTGGATGAGCAAATGCTGTCTTTCCAACTAGACCTGAATTCGGAAGCACCTTAGCTGTGATAGTTTTGAGCGTAGCTAAAAATCAGGTTATTATTGTGCGGCAGTGAGGGCATGAGATACACCCTCACTTATGTAAGACAGCTATTCAAACTGCCTATGCCGAAATCTTCAAGAATCAGTCATAACAGGCTACTAAGCCGCATGTGCCACCTCGTGTAAACTCTTGGCACAAAGACGACAAGCTTCCGCACATCGCTTGCAGTGATCGGCGTGAGATGCATGCTTATCGCACTCTTGAGCACAAAGTTCACAAGCTTTAGCACAGGCAACACAAACTTCTTTACAGAGGCTCGATCCCCGCAGCATAAAGCGGGCGCACAATGCACACAAAGCGGCACAGTCCTGGCAAAGACGGATGCATTCCGCCATCATTGATGATTGTTCGCTGCTCAAGCAAGTGCTAGCACAGACTTCGCATTCCCGTAAACAATCTAAACAATCTTGAATGCAGGTATCGAGTGTTGCAGTTGTCATTGTAAAGCTCCAAAGTTATATTGATTGATTATGTAGATGTTAACTACATCCACACTCTAGATAACGATTCTTTTTAAGTCCAATACCTGTTTTGAAGGCAATGTGTTTCTATCAGGTATGAATACAAAAATAATTTCTATAGTTAAATAATGAGCGTAATTCCGGTGGATTTTATGCCTAAGAAACTTTTGCTCCAAATCTGGATTTGAAAAAGTCAAATCACTCAATTTAACTGAGATATAAAAAATCTATCCTGCTAACTATAAGAGTCGCACAATGATATGAAATCAGGATAAAATTTTCTGTTCAGTTACAAACTTTAATAAATGATGGATATCTAACAGCAGCCATTAATTCTTTATTTGTTCGTGTTGATAGCCTAGTAGATGGCGACGAGCCAAGTAGAGAATTAATGGCGGCAAAATGATCCACTGAAGCACTGCCAGAACACTCATGCCCAGAAACGGTACTGCAAAAACTGGAACGCCGTAAGCCCTTGATACATTCACACGATAGGTTTCGAGTACCAATGTAATCAGCAATCCAACCCCTGTGAACAGTAACGTGAATTGTCGAGTTGGACGCAGCATCCAGTAGCGGGAGCGATTGATTGCACTGACCACCCAACTGCAAATTAGAATGATGACCGCATCGCCAAAGCTGCAATGGGTCAAATCACGAATTTTGTCCGCCAGAGAGGGGCTGTTGTAGAAGGTATAGTAGGGAGCCTGCCACACTTCATAGACAAAGTTCAGCAGAAAGGCAAACAGAAACAGACAGGCTTCTGGTGTTGCCAGAATGTGAACCAATTGCGAAACTAATACTTTCCTGCTCATGAGCAACCATTTTGATAAATTAATTGGCAGTGGATAATCTCTTTGTTTACTGTGTGTTTGCCCGTTGTACGATGCCAATGAAAGCATCTTCTAAAGAGAAGGGAATCGTGCGAACAGAGCTAAGTTCGAGATCAGATGACTGAAGCCACGATCGCACCTGTGCTAATTCTTGCTCCGGATTGTTGAGAACAAGGTGCAGGCGATCTCCAAACAGTGAAATCTGCCAGGGTTCAAATTGTTCTTTCAGCAGATCATAAGCCAGTTGTGCCTGGTCAATTACCACTTCAACTAATTGACCGGGCTGCTCAGCTTTGATTTGACTCGGCGACCCCTGGGCAACCATTTCCCCTGCCACCATAAACCCCATGCGGTGACAATGTTCGGCTTCTTCCAGGTAGTGAGTCGTGACCAGCACTGCTGTTCCCTGACGCGCAAAATCTTCAATCAATCGCCAGAATTGGCGGCGGGCAAGCGGATCAACACCAGAGGTGGGTTCATCCAAAAATAAAATATCTGGCTCGTGCATGACGGATGCACCAAAGGCAACTCGTTGCTTCCAACCACCAGGCAATTGACCTGTTTTCATCGTTTCGCGACCCGTCAAACCACAGATTTCTAATACCCAATCAATTTTGCGGCGACGGATAAACTTTGGGACATTATAGACTCCACAATAAAATTCCAGATTTTGAATCACCGTCAGGTCATCGTAGAGTGTAAACTTTTGGCTCATGTAGCCAATCCGTTCTCGCACAGCCGCATCCCGTAAATTATCGTCATACCCTGCTAAACGGATCTTGCCTGCACTGGGCGGCAACAAACCACAAAGCATTTTGATCGTGGTGGTTTTTCCAGCTCCGTTTGCGCCCAGTAGTCCGTAGATTTCGCCGTATCGGATTTCCAGGTTCACATCTTTCACTGACTGAAAATTGCCAAAAACTTTTCTGAGGTTTTGAGCTGCGATCGCAATTGAATTTAAATCTGGAGAGGTGCTACTTCTCTGACGCGATCGCGGAAAGGGAATAAAGGGTGGGTCAGATCCCTGTTGCCGCAGACGAGTGACGAAAACATTTTCCAGAGTAACTTCTGCCGCTTGAGTGGTGGCATCTAGCTGTTGCTGGCTGAGTAGGTTGTGAATATGCGCTTCATCCGTTTCAACATTTTCGACCAGGACATCCAGGCGATCGCCAAAAGTTTGCACATCCCGGATTCCGGTTGTGCCTGTAGCACTCGCCTCTAATAACGCCCGTTCAGTCTGTTCAAGGTCATGGTTACGCACCTCCAATCGCTGCAAGCCTAGAGTTGCTCTCAATTGTGCGAGGGTTCCGGTCTGTTGGATCTGCCCTTCATACATCAACGCAATCCGATGGCATCGTTCCGCTTCATCCAGATAGGGGGTCGCGACGACGATCGTCACCCCTTCTTTTGAAAGTGCCGCCAGAACATCCCAAAACTCGCGTCGGGAAACCGGATCAACTCCAGTTGTTGGTTCATCCAGCAACAACACTTGAGGCTGAGAAACCAGCGCGCAGCACAATGCCAGCTTCTGTTTCATCCCCCCTGAAAGTTGCCCTGCCAGACGGCTACCAAACTTTTCCAGATTCATCAATTGGAGATACTTGGCTCGGCGCTGAAGAAACAATCGTTCCGGCACCTGTCGGAGTCCTGCAACATAGCGTAAATTTTCATCAATGCTGAGGTCAAGATAAAGGGAAAACTGTTGCGTCAGGTAACCAATGCCTAATCGAGCATCGCGGGGACGGCGATCGAGAACGCGAATGTTTCCCGCTGTGGCTTCCATCACCCCTGCCAGAATTTGAAAGGTTGTGGTTTTGCCAGCGCCATCGGGTCCAATTAGCCCAAAGACCTCACCGGGATAAACCTCTAGATCAATTCCTTGCACAGCAGCAACACGTCCATACCGCTTGTGTAATCCCTGTACCTGAATTACCGGAAAGGATGGTTGTGAACTCGATGGTGTTGACGGTGCTGCGATTGTGATACCTGAATGAATATCAGAAGGTATTTTGTGATTCATGATTGGTTGTGTTGCGATCATCAACCGTTATTTGGTTGCGGTTTGATTCAGCAGAATTTTGGCATCAGCGGGCA